>Ga0222718_10000900_pt1 | contig 30273 bp, 44 predicted proteins | sample C33_27DmetaG_FD_165045 | JGI IMG/M metagenome (GOLD analysis project Ga0222718, IMG submission 165045) | Estuarine water microbial communities from San Francisco Bay, California, United States - C33_27D | ecosystem: Environmental > Aquatic > Marine > Unclassified | place: USA: California...
TGTTGGATGCAACATAATTGTGCGTTGTTGCAACTGATCCGTATGTGAGCGAATATCCTCCACTACCAAATGGAAAACCTTGCCCCTCGCTCATTCTGCCTAAAATCACACCCTCTTGTTTAATATCGGATTCGGTGCGTATTTTATTCAATGGTGAAAGGTATTCAATTGATAAATCATTGCCTAATGGTTGCAAATCATCTTTCATTCGCTTTGTAACATTTCGAGTTGCATTGCCCTCAAAAGTTCTACTATCACCAATTCCAAATGCCTGAAATTTAATAATTTCATTTTGACCATTTGAAAGTGCGTTTTTAAAAACTGTACGATCATAGTATTGCCCCGAAAAAACTTCATCCAAATAGATTGAGTTTGGCACAACATACCAATCACCAAATGCGTGAAATATCCTTGAATTTGATTTTCGCAATATGTTTTCCAAAACTTCCTTTTCAGTAAGGAAATTTATATCCGAATCAAGGTTTGAATATGTACTCCAAGGTCGTGCGGGAATATCACCTGAAAAATCAGATGTTCCTGTCCATTGCTCAATTACACCGCAATACAAATATCTTTCAACTGCGGATGCATCTTTGTTAAATTCCTGCAACATTTCAGCAATGTAATACCATTCACCATAGTTTGCACCCTCTGTTAATGGATTCACAAATGCATTCAATGCTCTTGAATCGTTTATATCAAGCAATCCCAAACCATCCAATGCAGTTATGGATATTTCATAAGGAGTTGATGCAAGTGCCTCCGAATAAGTATCTAAATACAAAAACCCCTCCCAAAGTGTTTGCCAATCGTATGTTTTTGAATTGGTTATTGATTTTGCAATGCACGTTTCATTGTCTATTGTGCCACCATCATTCAAAACCCTTGTTGTGAAATCACTTGAAATTGTGTTTCCTTGTGTGAGTTCATTTTCAATACATTCAGGTGATTCAATGCGCCCTGCATTTGTGGCAAATGCCTCAACACGATCTTGAAAAACATCCGCTTGATTTCTACTGTAATAAACCTGAACACGATATTCCTCCTCATTTCCTTTGAAAAAATCATCATAAGAAACATCATCGGTAACTAATAAATTGATTGTGCAACTTGATCCGATAATGGGTTGATAAAAATCATCATCACCCTCCCATTCGATTTGCACTGGATCACCCGTTCCAATCATTGGCAAAACTTCACCCGAATAACCATCTTGCAAAATTTCAACCTTTTTTCCGTTGCCCAATAAATCGGAAAAAATCAATCTATATTTTACCCCGTATGCCATTTGTTTATTTTAATCGTGATCGGTTGCGTTCCGCCCTTTGCAGTGCAACCACAAGATCCTGCCCTTGAATTCTAAACTCACCACCAACATTCACTTGTTGCGGTTGTTTTGCGCCAATCATTCCCTCCAATTTGTTCAATGGTGCAATCACTTCGGGATTTTGTTTTGCGCCCGTATATTCACCCATAACTCCCAACGTTGTGCCTGAAACAATACCACCATCGGCAAACTTTGGAATTGCAGCAAATGCAGATGTAACACCGCCAACCATTGTTGCAATGTACATTGGCATTGTAAAAGGCGCAGCAAATCCCGTTCCACCCGCAGCAACAACCGCAGCACTAATCGCATTTGAAATTGCGTTTGCCAAAAGCATTGCAATTAAATCCATAACCATTGATGCCATATTTTTCACAAATCCTTGAAAACCATTTTCAGCCAATCCAAGTGAATTAACCAAATTTGTTCCCATTGTTGAAAATGCACCCGAAACCGCTTCACCCATTGAGTATGCCAAATCTTTCATTTCGCTCATTTTCACACCTAAATTATTAAGCATTCCAATAATTCCACCAACTTTTTCTTCCTCCTCTGGCAATGTTTGGAAAAACGATGGCAATTGTGGAGTTGCGATTGCAGGTGCTTGACCGCCCATTGGTGCAGTTGTTGTATCATCACCGCCCTTAGTTAAAGCACCAAACAATCCTGAAACAGATCCAATTGCTTGATCAACAACATTTGTGAGTGCGCCTTGTACTTGCTCAACTGTTTTCTTTTCGAGTTGTGATCCAACCGCATCACTAAATCCATCGGTAAACGCTTTCCCAACATCACTTGCAGCATTAGCGGTAATTTGCAACGAATCCTCAAAACCATCAGCTAAAATATCAGTGAATGATCCTTTGAAACCCTTTTCGGAAAACTCCTTGATGAGTTTCCACATTGTCTTGAAACCATTTATCAATTGAAATACTTGCGTTCTTGCATATATAAATACTGTTTTGAATGCTGCCCTTAATAAAAATATCACTTTGCGAAGTGCCTCCGATCCATTGTACAAATCCACAAATTGATTATATAAACCAACAACCACTGGCAAAACTTCACCCCAATTTTTATATATTATATAAGCAACACCCGCCAATGCAGCTGCAATCAATCCAACTGGTGAAATTAACGCACCAATAACTGATGAAATTGTGCCAATCAATGAAATTATTGTTGGCAATGCAACTGCTAATGCGCCAAATCCTAAAATCAATTTTTGCGTTCCTGAATCTAATTTGAAAAATGCATCAAAGACATTAACGAGAATCCTTGAAACATCCTCAAAGATTGGCAACAAACCAGTGAGTAAAACCGCACCAACTTCACGAAACGATTCTTTTGCGGAATTCATTGCCTTGCGCAATCTAAATTCAGCGGATTGAGCGGTTGCATCAAATGCGGTTTGAGTCATTCCCATTGTGTCATTCATTCGCTCGAAAATGCCACGATTCACTTCAACCCCTGATCCCAATAAATCCAACACCCCTTTCAATGCACGAATGTTTGGGAATACAACTTGCGCTGCATCTGCATTGGAATCAAATGCAGTTTTTAATGTGTTTAATGTTTCCAACAATCCCTCATCCTTGATTTGTTGTTTCAATCCTGCGGATGATAATCCCATTTCATTCAATGCATCCTCCGCTTGTTGTGTTGGTTTGAGTAACCCTGCAAGAATTGCGGTTAATTGTGTTGCGCCAACTCGTGCATCAGTTCCCGTTCGGCTCATTGCTGCGAATGCTGCACCAACTTCATTGAATGAAACACCCATATTGGATGCCACTGGTAACACCGCACCCATAGCACCCGCCAATTCAGATGCCTCCAATTTACCCTCACGCACCGCAGCGGTCAAAATATCCGTTGCTTGTGATGCTCCAAGCACATCCGATCCGTATGCATTCATTGCGGAGGTTGCTAAATCTGCAATTGTTGCAACTTCACCCAATCCAACTGCTGATGCTTTCAATGATGCCTCCAATGTTTGCATTGCCTCATCACCACGCAATCCAGCTGATGTTATAAAAAACAATGCTTCGGCTGCCTTTGCTGATGAAACACCGAATTCCTTTGCCATCACTTTTGCTGATTCGCCCATCCGATCAACCTCATCACCCGCAATTCCAACAAGGGATTTGATTTTAGTCATTGACTTATCAAAATCCGCTGCCATTTTTATTGCAGCACCACCCGCCAATGCCAATGGCAATGCCAATCGTGTTTGCAATGATCTTCCAATTGCTTGTGTGCTTTTCCCGAATGATTTCAACCGCCCTGATGCGGTTTTGAGTGTTGCATTTAGTTTGGATGCATCACCCAATAAGGTAACTCTCAATTCATTATTTGCCATCGGAATAATTTAGATGTAAAAATACAAAATATCTACATCTTTAATTTTTTGTCAAAAGTGCTTGATTTTACCTTTTCCATAAACGAATCATATTGTTCTTTTGTGGATTTTGGTTTGGCACGTTCCATTTTAGCATAAATATCTTGCGGGAGTTCAAATAATTTTTCGGGAGTAATCATTTGGGATTTTTTTTGTGCATTTACATTGTACACCATTGTTGCCAAATAGCGGATGCGTTCCCACTCCTTATTGTGGTTAATGTAATATGCCTCACCCAAAAGATGATTTTCTTTCCAAGTGTTGCGCCAAAAATTATCAGGATTGATTCCCACTTGCCCGATGAAGTAATCCATCAGCGTATCCCAAGTGAGTTGCGTGTTGTTTACGCTTGTGTTTTTTTTTGTGGAGTTTTGGAATCGTTACGTTTCACACCCATATTCAAATCATTTCCAAGCACTCTTGATTCCATCATTGCATTCACGATATCCTCCAACTTATCCGCTTGTAAATCTTCAAGCCACATTCCAACTTTGAATTCGTTGTAGTCAATTTCATTGCCCTCCTCTTGATCGTTTGCAAGGATTGCGGAATAAATAAGCGCACGAATTGTGCCAAGTGAAATGCCCTCTGTAAATATATCCCCAATTTTATCAAGCGAAATGCCCAATGTATCAGTAAAGTTTGCCCAAAAGTTCATTGAAAAATGCAAAGTGCGCATTTTCCCGCCAAGTTTTATGGAATAATATCCCCGTTTTTTGTTTGCCATTTGTAAAAAAATAAGTGAGCGCAACTCCCTCAAATTGCGCTCAAATCATTATATTTTATCCGTCTGATGCAGCAATGTTTCCAGTCAATGTGATTGATCCTGAATAGGAAACTGGTGATTCCATTTCCGCACTTTGTTCAAGTGATGAAAGGAAACCCTCCGCAGTGAAAATACGATCACCCGTTGTTTCAGTTCCAAACACAACAGTCAATTGTGTACGTGCCAAAAGGAAATCAGCTAATTCAGTAACGTTTGATGCATCATCATAAGTGACTAATCCATCAAATGAAACTTCACCGCTCATAACCCCTGCGATCACTTCTTGAAATCCGCTTGAATCTTTTGTTGTTGCCTCTGGCAAATCAGTTGATAATGTTAATGAGCATGAAGTTGTATGCCCAAGATTTGTACCCTCTACTGAAAGTACAAGGTTTGTTCCGTTAAATACACCCGTTGTTGGCATAGCTTTTTAATTTTTTAATTCTATACAAATATACTTATTTTTTTTATATGTAATCAATCCCGAAAAACGTGTGAACACCATTATCAGTCAATGTGATTTCGTATTGTTCCCAATCCTTTGGTTGCGCTTCAATACCCTGCCAAAGCACATCAACGGAAAAGTTTTCCGCCAATACTGCATCGGTTTCGATATTGCCCTCATCATCATAAACTGGTTGCTCAATTATTGGATGGTGCAATTTTACGATCACGTGATTGTGTGCGGGATGTGTTTCATCCAATTCCTCATCATATTGTGATGGCAACGCATCAATCAAAGCATCCGCAGTTGCTTCATCAGGAAACTCGTATTTTTTAAATATATGGCTCATTTTATTTATTTATTTTATTTTGTTAATTCAACTAATTCAGCATTTGATAATGCGGAATCAAAATACTTTACATTGTATATATTTCCAAACCATTTACTCCCGCCATCTTTGTTTGAAAATTTTAAACTTTCCAAAGTAGTTGTTGGCGCATAAGTTCCAGTTGTTGTTGTTGCAGCATTTCCATCATAACTGATTCTCAATTCAGTTGATGAATATGCAATTGCAACTTTTATTCTTTGATTTGCGGTAACGCTCACAATAGTTTTGTTTACGTTGTTTGCGCCTGACAACATCAACGCCCTCCAATTTCCTCCATAATTGTCAAAAATTATCCGATCAGTTGATGCGTTTTGATCGCTTAAAACAATACGCTCAAAACTTCCAGTTGATGAAACTCGTGGCACATCCACATCAACAAACAATGTACCCTCGCTTGTGTTTAAAATGTTTTGCAAACCACTCGGAATGAAAGTGAAATCAACCACCCTCGTAACCGCACCTCCTGATGTTGGGATGTAGCTTGATTTTGTGTTTGCAACATCAACTTGCGCACCCCAAAAATATGCAAATTTTCCTGATGATGAGAAACGTGAATTATCAGATGATGCAAATCCGAAATCAATGAGATTATTTGAAATGCTGCTTGTGGTTGTGTATTTTATAATGCATCTGTACCAACCATTGTTGTGTGATTCTATTTCCGCAGTTAATCCCGAATTTATAGTTCCTAATGTACCCGTACTCAAATTGAAACTTGCAATTGGTTGACTTGATAAAGCTAATGCCCTAATATATAAATAATCCTCATCGCCTTTTTTACCAAAAATAGAAACGCAATAATCGGTCAATGTTGAGTGTGTAAACGTAACCCTTGCATAGGGTGCAGTTCCCGTACTTGTAATTAAATCGGCACTACTACTGCCATCAGGTGCGGTTGTATTGTTCGCTGTTACAGTTGCATTATTTTTGTTCCAACTGCCATCACTAAAATCCTCACTGTGTGTGATTGAATTTGTTCTTTGTTGCTCAAGCAATAACCCCCCTTTTGTGTTGTTTAAAAAATCAATTCGTGGCTCATTGGATGCAGCGTATTGTATCAATCCGTTGCGCCCTACATAAGATCCTCCCGAAATCCTATCCACTTGAAATGGCAAACTTTTGAAATTGCCACCCTCATCATTGTATGCCAACAAACTTTTTTGCTTTGTTGCCCAAATATCATTTCCGAGTTTTAGTTTTGGATCTGCCATTTTTATTGTATTGTATATTGTTGCCCTGTTGCCATTTCCGCAAATGTATCATAAGAAGTAACATCAACCATTTCCGCATCGGTGAGTGCCTTATTCCACACAAATAATTCATCAGCGGGAATACGTTTTCCAGTATCTGTATTGTATCTAAATTGCCCAATCAAAATGGAATCAAAATCCCATGAAACCGCATCAAGTGATGAATTGTTAAATACTTCAATCCCATCAATAAAAATCACAACGTGAGTGCTTGAAATGTATTTTATCGCAATTTTTTTTACATCATCCAATTGTGTTGTGTAAGTAATAAAATTTTGCCTTTGCGTTGTATTCCTCCGTTCAAGTTGCAATTGAGTTGTTGAATAAAACTTCAAATTCAAATATCTAACTGCATCATTGTTTTTGGCAATTCCTGCAAAACTTTGTGTATTGAAACCTCCCGAATCGTATGCAGTGATGCGCCCTTTCCAATATAGTGTAATTGGATAATCACTTGTTAAATCCCCGAATGGTTGATTGTATGCGGAATCAACGTTGCGTGTGATTGTGGATGCCTCTGTTTTTATGTAACTTGTTGGATCTGAATTATGCTCCTTTTGAAACCCCCACAAATATGCGAAATCACCAATTGTGCTTGAAAAGTATGTTGTTGGGTTATTACACAAAACAACTTTCACAATGTCGTATGTATCACCGCTTGAATGAGAATAAGTCATAAAAATTCTATACCAACCATTTGGATATTTTTGAATTCCTTTGTTTGTAGCATACGAACTTGCGGTTGTAATACCACCCGTTTCCAAATCAAAAATAACTGATGGCGTACCCGTTGCACCAAATTGTGCAAGTGCAATATATCTGTTGTTTCCTGCTTTTACAAAACAACTGATTGTTGATGTTGCGGTAACAGTTGTAATAATTTGTTCGCACCTCGCTTGACTTGTTCCCGTTACGGTTAATTTATCACCATTTTTTGTTCCATCAGGTGCAATAACTTGATCAGATGTGATTGTACTTTGTTGTTTACTCCAAGTTGATGCAAAATTTTCACTTTGGCGAACAAGATTAGTTGTTGATGCCTCCAAAAGCAATTCAGCGCATTCCGTTGGGTTTCCAACCGCATCCAAACGATAATTCAAACGAGGCACATTGTTGCCCATTGTTTCAATATATCCGCCTTTGTTGATTCGTGTGCCTGATCCACTTCGTGTGAATGTGAAATCACCATCACCATCGGATGGCAAAACGGAATAAACTTTGTCCTCCGCATACGCTGCGGGAATCATTGCCAAATTTGCAGTATCCTTAACTCCCATTTATTTGGTTTTATCTTTTATCTTTTCAAAGGTACGCAATCCTCCCAATCCAAGCATTCCCAAAAGGATTGTGATCAGTTGATCCATTTGAATTGCAGGAGGCATCACATCAGGTGAAATCCACGCAATCACATCACGAATAATGAAGTTGTATGCAAGTGCAATCCCACAAATCCAACCGATGAACGGACGCCAACCCGCAACAAATACGCTCCGATGTTGTGCCTCCATTTTGTTGATTTCACTTTGTACCTTTACGAGTTCCATCATTTTATCAGGATCAATTTCCTTACCTTTGATTGCTTCACGCAAATCCTTTGCAAATTCACCCAATGATGATTTGCCATCCCCATTCAATCCCAATAATTTTGCAATCAATGTTTTCATTTTTTTTGATTAACACTTAATGTTAATTATTTTTTCAATATACCCAAATAACATTTTTACTTTTATCAGGATCATTATCAACGTGAATAAACGTTTTGGCAATCCCTAATCTATTGAAACCAACAAGCATCAAAATTTCAACCAAACGAAACCGATCCGCTGAATTGTCGCAACTCACATCAATTGCATATCCTTTCAAATGGCTTGATGTTTTTGATCCGCCAACCTTTTCATTGTGAGCAATCGAACGTACACCCGAATTTATACGTATTGGTTTGCCAAAAATTTTACGTGCTTTGTCAATCATTTGCAGCACTTCGGCATCCATACGCTTTCCGCTCCCAACTTCATCAGGTGAATCAAATTCGCTTATTTTAAAATGCTTCATTTTAGAAACTCAAAATTGTGATTTGAAAATCCTCAACCCTTGCGGTTGCTCCACTTTTATCAACTTTCACTTGTATTTTCACACCGCTTGTTTTGATTGCGCTTGAAACAAAGAATTGTGTTGTGCGTGAATAACGCACTTCACTTCCTGATGTTGCAATCAAATCGTGAGCAAATTCAACGCTTTTTGTGGTATCTGGAAAATACAATCTTGATTCCATTCGTGTGTTTGCTGATCCAGTTATAACATCATAATCAATGCGAATGAAAACTACTTTTCCAACTGGCACTTCATCCAAATCAATTGTGTTGGTTGCTGAATCCCACAAATCACCAGTGATGTATGTTGGTTTGTACGTTGTTTCAGTTCCCGTTCCTGCCTTGTTGTTGGTTAAATCAACCCAAGTGTTCGCAGTTAAATTGATGGGAGTTGCGCTTGTTGCAGTATCCTCATAAAAGGCAAACCCGCCTTGATCATCATATATTGCGTTTACGCTTGATTTTATTTCATTAACATTGGATGCGGTAACCTTGTAAATTTCCGCCAATGCTGATGTTTGATTGTCCGTTTTATTGGTGAATGTGATTTTTGCCATTATGATTGTAATTCAATTTGTAATTCGTTTTGTAATCCGCCCGATGGAGGAATTTGTTCCACACGATTGCTTAATTCAATGATTGCCCTGAAATATGTGTGATCACTTAAATCCTGTTCAATATATTGAATACCCTCATTTTGTGATGTGTACACATTAAATCCTTGTGCGCTCAAATCAAAATAATTTGCTGATCGTGTGCGCAACAAAGATAAACATTCATCCACAATAAGGTTGCAATCGAGTTCCCCACCATTATCAGAATCAAACCTTGTAACCACTTCAATCCTTGTAATCACTTCGGAATTGAATGTTGTTTGGTTTTGATCAACTTCATTGTTTGTAAGGGAATACACCCGTACAAATGGATACGTTGCATCTGATGGCACTCTACCATAAATAGGCACGATATTGCCACGCAATGAAACTTCGTTTGTTAAACGATCAATGATGGCTTTTCGTATGCGGTGAATAACTTCTCTCATGTTAATTTTTTTAGTTTTTTATCAACTCGTTTCAACATATTATTGAAACCAACCCTTGCGGATGAAAAGAAAAATGGTCGTGCAGGCAAATTCACTTCACGAATTCCTTTGCCTTTGAATTGTGCTGCATACGCATCAGGGATTCCAAGTTCTTTCATATCCGCCAAACTCACTTGTGATCCCGTTCCGAATTCAATATATGGCGCATATTTAGCATTAGCATAAACCGCAACACCTTTTCCAGATGCCTCCGAATTGATACTTTGGCGCAATGCACCCGTATCCTTTGGAGCGGATTGTTTTGCCCTACCAACAATTTCCATTGCACCCCTGCCAACTTCATTGGCAAGTTCCTGTTTTGAGAACTTTTGCAATTGCGCAAGTTTTTTATTCAACTTTGCCAAATCCATTTGATTGATTTTTACATTCATATCGTAACCGCTTTGATTGTTGTGTACTTATCAATCGTGGAATCGAACTTGTCGTTGATGCGAAACTTTTCACCCGATGATTCAAGTTCCAACACATCACTCATCAGGATTTGATTTGCTGCCTTTTCCCGCATTATTATTTCAATTGCGGTGCGTTGCTCCCTAATTCCGTTTTCCTGCGTTATTTCGCCCGAATTTTCCTTGTAGGCACACCAAAAGGTATGCACAATGGTTTCGGAACTTGTAAAGCCACCGAATCCATCTGCGGTTTTAGTTAATCGCAGTATTTTAATCCTTTTATTTAATTTCCCCGCATCCATTAAACAAACATTGATTTGTAAGATGTAAGTATTGTTTTGGCACTCGTTGGAATCAAATGCACGTTTGCACCTTGAACAAAATCGGCACGATTATCATAATACGTTGTGATTGTTTGCAACATTGCTTGTTTCATCATTGCATTGTTGATGCCCTCCGTTATGTACGTTATTTTTACCTTTTCCGCAGCACCACCATCCAATTCAATTGTTTCATTATTCAATCCAAGTATTGTGAATGTTGCGGTTTCATTATTGATTGTAACGCTTGAAATGGATGCCACTGGTGAAAATGGCAAATCAATCAATCCCGTTGTTGTAACATCAACGTAATACGTTCTATTTTTTGGAACAATATCCCTTGAAATGTAATTTTCACACCAAATTCGTGCGGTTTCAATCATTAAGCTAATCAACGTATCATCAGCTGATGTGTCAATCCTTGCGAAATCTTTCACATCCTGAATGGTGATGATTTCATTTCCAGTTGTGGAATTTATTGTGATTTGCCTCATTGCATTTATTTTGTGTAAAGTTAAAAAAAAAGAGGCACATTGATTGCGCCTCCTTTTAAGTTGAAACAGAAAAAAATCCCTCACAGAATTATCGCAAAGTTATTCAAATTTTTTTTATATATACCCTCTGTTGATAACCTGATTGTTTTTTGCCCGTTATTCTTAATAATATAAAACCCACGATCACGTTCAACGTAAATTGCAAAGTAATCAACCATTTCAATTGGATATGATTTGCCATCCCTACGCAATACACATTGCACATCCTCACGATTTTCCTTAATTGTACGTGCCTCTGAAATTGATTTGATTTGTATTTTACGCACAACACCATTCTTTTCCACAATGGCATCGTATGCGGATGCATCAAGCAATGGCATGGAAACATTGAAACCCCATTCCATTGCACGAATTGCGAATCGATATTCCGCAAAGCATCCAAATTGGTTTGCATTCACAAAATAAATCTACAAAAAAAAAGGCAACCAAATGGATGCCCTTTTCAACAATAAAAACAAACTATGAATAAATGCCCTAAGATTGAGCAATTTTCTTTTCCAATTCGCCGAGTTCTTTCAAAACCATCAATTGTTTTGACAATGGCAACTTACTGAATTCCTTTGCATCCAATAGTTGCAAATACCTTTTGTAATCTGCACTCAAATAATCCATCATTCCCCTTTATTTAACATCATTGTAAATCCAATGAGGATCAAAAAAATCCCCGTAAATATATCATTGAAAAGGTAAATTGTACGTGCGCCAACTAAAAAGAAAAGCCATCCCAACAATCCTTTGTTGATTTTTGTTTCCTTGCGCTTCATACTCCAACCCATTTATCAGCCAATGCACACAAGTACACAAAGCCACTCATCAATCCAAATGCTGCAAAATATATGATGCAGTCAAAAATAAAGTTTTCGATTTTCCGTTTCATTGTTTCAAGTTTTATGGGGAGGTTGCCCTCCCCGTTTGTTTTTTTAAAGTTTTAAAGCATCTTCATAGCTTAAATCAATGCCTCTTTCCTCCGCCATCATCATCGCTAATCTTGCGAAATGGTGACCTTGCATTGATTGTGCTATTGAAATTAAATCTTTTCTTAATCTGTTGTCGGTAATACTTTGAAAATTGTTCATATCTGTTTCGTTTTGTTGGTACAAATATAAGAAAATATTTTTTCCCACCAAACAAAATCAAAAAAAAATGCAAAAAAAAAGAGGTTATCGAATATGATAACCCCTTTTGTTGGTTGTAATGCCCTATTGATTAGGGAGTTTCAAGTGCAGCTTTTGCAGTTGAGAATGATCCATTTACGAACGCATTTGGCAAGTAGTTTGTCAATGCGATTCTTTCAGATACACGAACAGTAACGAAACCATCACGTACGTTTGTGCCATCTTCTCTAAAGAATTCAACACCAACGTTGTCACGCACCCAAAGTTGAGTTCCAACACCGAAGTTCCCTGCAAGGAATGTTCCCGCACTGATTGCAGTGTTGATCACAACTGGCACACCCATGAAAGCGGGTTGTAAACCTGCATAAACCTGATCTTTCAAATAGCTATTTTGGCTATCTTTCAATAAAAGGATTTTATGGAAATCAGTTGGATTCAACATAATGTAATCCGCTTGATATTCACTCAATGCCAATTGGTTTAATGTAGCAACAAGCACATCAAATTCATTTGCAGATTCTACGCTTTGATAAAACGCACCACTTGCAGAAGTATCAAAATCAGCAGCATCGGTGATGATACCTGAAAGGTTTGGCGCAGTGCCATTACCTGAAAGGATTTGTGTATCCTCAACAGATAATAGTTTTTCAGGCGCACGAGCTGAAAGATATGATGTAAGTTGTGGAGTATCCGCCAACATTTCCTCACTGATGCGGAAATACGTTCCAATTTTACGAACGTTTGCATCAGATGCAGTCATATCAAAATCAGATTGTGCAAGTGTAGCACCCTCCGCTGCGGTTGCAGCACCATTTGAATATCCTGATTCTTTTACGAAACGAACAACATCAGATGAAGTTGATCCTTGTGGAATCAAGTTTCTCACGTGAACTGAACGACTAGGATCGAATTTGTATCCTGCAACTCTATCAGCGGGAATAACTTCACCAGTGAAATCGGCTGCAACAGTCATATCGGCTTTTACCTCGAATGATGCAGAACGTGCATTTCCTTTTGCAATTGCTTCAATAGCACCATCATTGATGGCATTTGTTAAAGCACCTTTAAAGGAAACATCTTGTTTTGATTCAAAGTGTTTTTTGTTTGCAACTTCCATTGCATCAAAACGCTCGTTGAATTGAGTAGTAAGATTGTTGATCTCACTCTTAAGCATTTCATCCGCTTTTCCAGTTGCAGAATCAATTGCTTGACCTTGCGCTTTTTCCAATTTGGCATCGATTAAATCGCCAAGTTGATCCAATTGCGCTTTTACATTTTCATTCATTTTTGAAAAATTTATTTAGTTAATTTATTTGATAAATATGTAAACACCTCAATCGCATCATCTTTTTTCGGCAAAGTGACTTCATCAGTCGGCTTTGTGAAATCAATAAAAAATGATTTCAATTTTAGTATTTCGGCTTCAATAGCGTATCCCATCTCATCGGAAATCTTGCCCTTGCGGATAAGTTTTGCCAATGCATCGAAACGCTTGAATTCGTTTTCAATATCCACTTTTCCTTTCACATCCAAAATCTTTGCTTGATCATTGGCTGCCAATGTTACTGCGGATATTTCATAAAGTTTGACTTCGGTTATTTCACGAAATCCATCTTTCATTTGTTTTTGTATTGGCAATATACCAACGGAGTTTTCCGTTACGATTCCCGCTTTCATAAGTTCAAGCGCATCATTGCCAAGTGTTGTTTTTGGTATTTCAGCGACAAACATCAATCCTTTGTCATCCTCATACATTTCTTTTATTTTCCCAATGGGTTTATCCATTTTGTGTTGCCATAAGTAACGAACACGCTCACCATTTTCCTTGATGGTTTTTTGATACGCTCCTTTTGCAATCACATCCCCATCGGAATCCTTGTTGCCAAAGTAAGATCCGTATCCTTTTACGATTCCCATTTTTTCATCAATATCGGCAATTTCACCCATTGGTGATGCCTTGTAAATCATTGCCATATTAAGTCAATTTTGTACAAATATAGTTATTATTCATTATTTAGGATTTGCGACAATGCTGCGCCACTTAAACCAAATCCAATACTTTCAAATTGCCCGATTGCTTGTGCCTCCTCCATTGGGAATGGAAACACGCTACATCTACAATTCACAATATTTCCCGCTGATGCGCCCAATGATGAATCAGCAGGAAAACGCATTTGTTGCCCTTGTACGCTGAATGTATCCTCATATTTCACTTGTACACCATTCATCACTTCGTGATCGAAATCGTTTGGAGGAATGGAGCGTGTGCGCCCATCTTGTCCTGAAACCCATTGTTTCATCATTTGTTGTGCGGGAAATATACTTGTTGCGGATTGCAATGTGCCAAAATTCGCAGCTGCGGTTGCCTCTGTACGCACCAATCGGAGTGCCTGATTCCTTGAATATAGGTTTGTTTGGCGCAATATCACATCACGCTTTTGCTTTGCTCCGAGTGCTGCAAATGCAGGATCGTTCATATTCGCTTTGAGTATCCGTTGCAATGTTTTCTTTGCAGTTCCTTGCACAAGCACAATTTTTGCACCCGCATTTTGTTGAGCGAATTGCCCGAATAGGTTTTGCCATTCCGTTTGAAATTGATTTGGGTTTACTCCTTTTTTTAGAAAACGATCAAAGTTCCTTGCATACCAATTGGCAAACCGCATTCCAGTTTGCACGTAAAGTTCCTGATATATTTTTTTGAATCCCTCCGTTTGGAATATGCCATCCAATTGTATTGTGCCTTGTTGGATGAATGCATCAACTCCCTTTGCGTATTCGTTTTGATAAAACCTTTGCACCGATCCGATGATTGCCTTTTCCGCTTTACGCCTTTCGTTTTCAAATGCACCTTGCCAATTGGCTTTCACTTGTTTTGAAATAATGTTGTTTTTTTGTTCCCTTTCATATTGGGAATAACAAAATGCAATGCGCTGATCAACATCAGGAAAATCCCTTGTTGCTTCATCATCAATCACGCAACGTGCCACGAATTGGCTTTGCGTTTCGTTTTCACGTGGAATTGGCATTTTATCTAATTGAATTTATTGTTTTTTGAATTTCATCCAAATCAACATTGAGTTTGAACGACAAATCAGCACTCCATTGCATCACTGGTTGGCTGCCATTGTATAAAACAATTATCGGAACTCTGTTGATATTTTTTTTCAATGATTTAGGTTGATCCTCAAGCCAAGCAAATTTCACATCACATCCAATCAAATTTCCAAGATCAATGTTGTTTTGTTTGTTCCATTTCGCATTGATTTGCATCACTGTGATACTTTTATTTTCAACTGGATTTGGATTCACGCTTGATGGTGAAAACAACAAAGCCAATATCAAAATAAAAGTTCTCATTTTATTTGGTTTTTAATTCGTACAATCTTGCTTCAATGATTTCAAGTTTTTCAAAATTCTTTTCAATGAGTTGTCGATTGCTCATTATTTCGCTGCGGATGGCATTATCTTTCAAATCGTATTCAGCACGTGAAATCACTGGTTGAGGTTGCTCCATTGCCTCTTTCACTTGTGCTTTTAAATCAAAATAAAACGCAGTTGCAGTAAATAAAGAAACTGCCAATGCAATCATTGTTTCAATTGATAATGTGAATTTAGTTTGTTTTGATATTTCAGTCATTTTTTATCTTTTTTTACCTTGACCACGATTCTTTTTTTTGTATCCGTTTTGCCCTTTTGATGCGTTTTTGGAATGAACTCCTTTGCGTTTCTTTTTTGGTTTTTCAAAAAAAACCTCAATTATTTTCATTTTAGCCATTGCGCAATTCCTCCATTTTTTTGATTGCCCAATCTACACCCGCAGTGCCACCCCATAAATTCCACGCAACGTATCCACGATCTTTCCATGGCTCATCTTTGTATTCATCCGCAATCTTTGCGTTTTCACGATGCCTATTGAATTGTGCCATCCTTGAAATGATATCCACACTGATTGCTTCACGATTTGCAAGTTGATTAGCACGTTTCCATCCAACTTCCGTTCCGCCTTTTACAACATCACGTCCGTACTTTTCCCGCCATTCCAACATTCGCTTTGCATTATTGGATGCGGTTTGTGGATAATCATCGTACATTTCCGCCTTGCTTTCATCCTTGCTTGATAGCGGATGTTCCTCTGGAAACAAATCCGTATCGTGTTTGCCTGATCTAAATTCCTCATTGCGCATTGCATAAAGGAATGAATTCACACGAGCGTATGCCCATTGATCGGATGATGATACTGATGGGCGCACTGATTCAGGATTTGTGTTGTAAGCACCAACACCACGTTCAAAAACTTCAATAAGCATTCCAAGTGTTACACGCTTTGCAGGATCATCACCAAACTTTTCGTTGTGTTCCTCAACTTTTTTTTTCAATCCCGCCTCCACTGCATCGGAAACTTGTTTTTGTTCCTCCATTGCAGCAATGGCATCCTCATATTCCTGATGTGTTGCAAATGGCATATATACAACCTCATCATTCAATTCAATTTCGTGATACCCATCACCGCCCAATTCAATTGCACGTGCAATGGCTTCATCCTCCGTTGTATATGTATCCACCATTCCATCAACTTCGGCTTTTGATGTTGTGATGATATCAGTATTCAACACATCGGATTTCACTTGAATGTTCCAAAGTGCCTCTTTGATTAGTTGCTTTTCCTCCTCAATATCCATTTCATCAATCGGATTAGGAATTGGCATTTCGTTTGTTTCAATTGGAATAAGGTTTGCAGGAATGTAATAATTGTCAAGCGCAATGTTTTCCTCATCTACACCATAATTCATCACACGTCTTTTTTCATTTGGAGTAACCCACCACGCTTTTGAAAGTTGATCAACTACCTTTTCATTTTCCTCCTGCAATTCAGGAATTGCGGAATAATCGAAATCAATGAATAGTTTATCGCCAAACTTTGGAACAAGCCAACGATTCAATTCATCACGTATTTTGTTGAGTTCGGGAATCACGCAATTTTGATACAATGCTTTTTTTGCCTCTTTCATGTTGTTGTATGTGGAGGATTCCGTATTGTTTAACAATTGCACTGGAACTGCATATATGTTGCACAAATCTTTGATTGATGCATTGTATTGCTCAATGAGTGAAACATCCGCTGCATTCAATCCAAAGTTTACCCACGATAATTTTTTGGGAGTGATGATCACATCCCCTGCATTGTTCGCACCTTGAAAGTTTTTGCGGAACTTATCTTTTAATTGTTGCGCTTGTACCTCATTCAAATCCCCCTCATCACTTGTGAGGATTCCACGTGCGGTTTGGTTTTGTAAGTATTTAACACCCGTTTGCACCGCTTCATTGTTCGTTGTAAGTGAACGCAATCCCGCCCTCAATGGTGATTGTCCATACAAATGTGATCCAGTGCCATCATAGTAAGGATTGAAATCCTTGATGTGGCATATATCCTCCGCAGGGATATCATAAGCACCTTGATATTCAATGCGGTATTTTTGAACGGGTTGCATAATGCCTCCCGATACGATTTCCATTATTTGTGATGGCATCACATAAAGTTCCTTATATTTTCCTTGATTGATTCCAGTTTCAGGTGCAATCCCATAGATGTAACGATTGCCCGTAAGTTTACCAAAGGCAATGAGTTCGCTGATCCAACTTGAATATGATTGTGCTGCATTAGGTCGTTCCAATAGCTTGTGGAGTTCCGTTCCCTCCAATTCAACCATTGCATTTTTGCGGATGAGGTTTGCTTTGTATATTGAATTGGCATCCACTGATCCGCTTGTGAGTGCCTTGTAACGCTTCACTTCGTTTTCGTTTACCTTTTCGTATATCTGAAATGGAATTGTTGTTGCAGCGTTTGTGATAATGTTTACAATCGAATATATTGTTGCGTTTTTCCTATATCCATCACGAATATATGTATCATCATTTTCAGGATTCCAAACAATGGATTCACCTAAAAATTGATAAATTGCCCGATTGTATTCGGCTGCGGTTTGTTGTGCGTTTTTTGATATGAGATTTTTGAATCTATCGAACAATGATGCCATCAATAAAAATTTTATTCAAAAATACAAATTTTAAATCACAAAGAAATCATTGCGGTTTTTATACCTTGAATACGTGGCATATCGCAATGCATCCATCAGGTGATTGAATTTATCAATCGGTTTGTTGATGATTGTTCCATCCTTTAATTCCTCCCAAAAATACATTTGTTGCTCCTTTTGCAAGTTCTTTGATTCGCTTGAAACAATCACATCAAACTCCTTGATGAGCGATATTCCTGCATTTATTGATCCTGCGCCTTTTATGGCTGCCTTTGCCAACACATCCATTTGGCGCAACTCCTCAATTGATTTTGGCTCTGCACTATCACAATACATCAGCATTTGATTTTTACCCTCACGTTTTAGGAATTCAGCAATATCACGATTTGTCATTCCTTTGGAGTAAAGGATTTCATGCACATAAAGTTTATCATTCTTTTTTGCCACCATCACGATTGCGGTGCTATCATTTGAGAATCCGAAATCACATCCCAAGTGCCAATCCAATTCGGGAAACTCCTTGAATGGAATGTATTCCCACTTTTGGAATATCTGCCTATCGGAAAACACCGCACGTTGCCCCTCACCATATACCCTCCAGTAATCAGGATCACGATCCTTGATGCGCTCAATTTCCCGCACCAATTCCAATGGCAAAAACTGATTATCCTTGTAGGTTGTAACCGAAAGGAAACAATCATCACGATCAATCACTTCATCATACAACCAATGAACGGGATCAGATGGGTTGAAATCAATCAACATTTCCTCCGTTGTTCTCATTGATATTTGCCTGAAATCTTCAAAAATCAATTCATTCGCTTCATTCAAAAAACAATGTGTGCGTTTGCGCCCTCGTATCTTTTGGCTATCATCAACGCTCAAAAACTCAACCAAATGATTTTTGTATTTAAAAGTATTTTCGGATTTGTTGTGTACCCCTTGATAATACAATCCAAGTTTTTGCAGCAATGAAATAAAATCCCTTTGAACTGATCCTTTGAGTGCAGGGAGCGTTTTCCGAACAATGGATATCACCAATGCATCTTTGCGTGTTGTGAGTAAATAGATTAGGTATTGGCACAAGGCATACGTTTTCCCGCTCCTTGTTCCGCCTTGAAATACTTTTATCCGTTCCTTTGCCTCAATGGCTTGATAAAACTGAATGTTGCAGTATTCCGTTACTTTTCTTTTTTCGATGGATGCCATTCAATGATTTTGCTTTCAACTTCACCATCAATTTGCACTTCACTGCGCTCAATGTATCCACGCTTTTTGCCTTTGGTTTTCAATAGGAAAATCGTTGCAGTTGTATTGCCCTCTTTGATTTGCTTGTGGAGTTGTGATTCCGCAAAGTCAAGTGTAATATCTTGCAAATCATCAACCGCCTTTTTGTATTCGGGATCATTGTTCATCCAGTTGTAATGCGTTTGCCTATCAATGCCCACTGTTTTACAAGCGGTTGTAACAACGCAAAGGGATTTTTCCAATGCAGCGATCATTGCTTTTTTTAGTGTCGAATTTTGCTTATTTGCCATGATACAAAAATATAAAAAAAAAGCCACCCGATTGGATGGCTAATGTTTTGAGTTGATTTTGGTTAGAATGATGGATCACGATATTGCTCCATAACTCCAAAGATGATTGATATTGGATTGAAATTTTTGTATTGCTTTGTTAATCCATCAATCAATTTCAATTGTTTCCCATGAAAATCATATTCAGATGTACGCATTTCATCATAAGTCAATCCGTTTTCTTCCAAAAGAATATCAAGCCATCCGTATCCGTATTTTTTATCATACGATTTTGCCAATGATTTGATGATTTCTGTTGTGAAATAAACTTCACCCCATTTTTGTTTTTTAGAGTTCCACTCTAAATTTTTAGTGTGATTTTCAGGGTTTGATTTGTATGTATATCTTTCATCACCATATCCCGATCCAACGAATGTTGTATCCATTTCACGAATCACACAAGAGTTTCCATCATTTGAAACTTCAATCACTTCATATGCATCACGATCTGAATACATCAAAATTGTTGCACCTGCACCAACCACTGGAGTTGTTGTGTTGTTGCCCATCATTTGATTGATGAATCCACCTGCTACACCGATTTTTCTTGTTTGAGTTTTAGTTTGAGTTTTCATAATTTCTGTTTGTTTTTATTATTTGATACAAATATAAGAGAAAAAATTCTTTCTCACAAGAAAAAAGTAAAAAAAACTAAAAAAAATTATTTTCCGCAGTATTCGCAAGTTTCTTTTGGCTCGTTTTCCTTTGATGAATCATCCTGATCATCATCTTGTGGAGGATCTTGCCATACATCCAAACCCCAATCATCGAGTTCATTGGGATTCCATTCGTTTGCAACCACATCCCAATCCCATTCCCCAAAGCCAACATTGTCCTTGATGATGAATTCTTTTTTCTTTTCATCACTCCATCCAATTGCCTTATCAATCCACACTTCAAACAATCCTGCACTTTTACACGCTTTAAGGCGCATATTGCCACCCAATACAACCATATTTTCATCAACAACAATTGGTCGCTTTTCAAGCATTTCAGGGAATGCCTTAATCGATTTGACAAGTTTCTTAAATTTAGATTTGGAAATGAATCGTGGATTGTCGGGATTCGGTTTGATTGATGCGATGTTTACTTTACGCTTCATAGGAATACCAAATTATGTTAAAACCAAACACAAGCAAAAGGATTTGAATAACGTGTTCCCGCATTCCATCAGTGCGCTCAACATCTTGAAGTTCATTATCAATATAGTTGATGCCAAGTGTTAAGCCATATATCGGAAAAAAAGTGATTGCAAGATTCATCCTTTGTGTTTTTGGTAAAAGTACAAATATATTTCCCAAATCTTTTGATGCGCTTCATCAATCTTTGCGTATGCCTTTGGTGAATTGCGTTTGTTTCCTTTGTGATCAAGCACAATCCAGAATTCGTTTTTGCGTGGCACAACGTATTGTTTGATGCCATTTTTAAAGCACCACCCCATTGCGGATTGCATTTCTTTACTTGGCGCAAATTTGAATCGCATAATAAAAAATTGTTATTACATTATATGCACACACCCAAAATCCGATTGTGATTGCTGCAATGATTGCCCACGTTATTGCTTTTAAATATCTTTTCATTTTAAAAAAGTGTTTGTTGTGCTTGATGTTGTTTCAAACGTTTCATCGCTGCATTGTAATAATCGGGATCAAGTTCACAAGCGGTTAAATCAAATCCTAAATTGTGACAAGCGATTGCTACACTTCCTGAACCTAAATGAGTATCTAAAATCTTATCCTCTTCTTTGGCATAGTTCATTAAAATCCATTCATACAGGTAGACAGGTTTTTGTGTTTGGTGTATTTTTTCAACTTGATTGTGTTTGTGTATTGAGTATTCGCAAATTTTAGCAGGTTTTTTTAAACTCATACTTACCCAAGCATATTCACATCTTGCAAAGTTTGGCATCGCTTGTTTTTTATCCCAAATCAAAAAGTATTCACTTTCAGGCATTGTAAAGTTGTTAGCGCCAAACACAATTTGATGTTTAGAAACTCTAAATAATTCATCCCAATATATTTGTGTTGGTTTTATATCGTTAACTAATTCCATACCTTGAAACCTTTTAGCGTGTACATCTTTTTCGCTCGGTGTATTAGTAACATTTTTAAATCTTTCTATCCCATATGGAGGGTCAACAATTGCAAGGTCAAAGTAATTATCTTCATACCTTGCCATTAACTTCATATTATCCTCATTTGTAATTTCAATCATATTTTTTAATTTTTAAAATGGAACGTTTGTATCTTTTATCACTTCAAATTTTTTGTTTTCCGCCTCAAGAGGTTTGTACACCCCGCCATTGGTGAAATCGGGAGCAACTTCAAAATCACCCAATTGACCGTTTTCCTTTCGTTTTACCTTTTCAATGTACAATCGCACCGCATCGGATTTGTATTTGGTTTTTTGCCCAATGCACCGATATACAACAACACCATTGTATGCCTTATTGAAAAAATCCGCACTCCCTGAAATATCGTACAAAGTTGGTTTTTTATATACACCCTCCACAGATTCAATCTTGCGTGGATGTGCCACCAGAAACAAATGCGTGTTGGTTTGTTGGCAAAATTGCGTTATTTCCGAAAGCACCCTCCCAATGTAGCTGAAATCCCTTTGCGCTGAATGATCAAGCATATTCCAAGGATCAATTACACACACATTGATTCCCTTTTGAAACACAAGTTCCCGAAACGCATCCAATATGCCTTTGAGTGTAAGGTTTTCAAGATCGATTTTTATCCAGTAAAAATGATCCTCAATAAAATCCTTTGTGTTGTTCAAATCATCCGAGTTGCACATTTTGCCATTCAGTTTGTTGGCAATCCTTTTGATATGCCCCTCATAAGGAAATGATTCAGGTGAAAACATTGCGCACCTGAAATCATATTTGGTTGCCAAGTTGCAAAGCACCTGATCCACAACATCGGATTTTCCCGAATTGGGAATTCCAGTCACAACACTCCATTCACCCATTGCAATTTTGAAATACGAATCGGATTCACCCAATCCAAGTGAATAATTTTTTATGCCCTTTTCATTGTAGGATAAAACATTATCCCAAATGTTGCTGATATTCAATACACCCTCCAATGGAAAGTTTTTCGCATCCTTGATGATGTTTCGCAGCGTTTCCGCACCTTTGGATATCAACACCTCGTTTGCATCTTTGTATTCACCAAACTCCACGTATTTGCAACGATATGCACCAAACCGCCTTGACAATTCATTGCGCAGCTGCAATCCCGCATCATCATTATCAGTGCAAAGAATGATTTCTTTTTTGTTTTTAAAGTATTCAAAGCAATTATCCAAATACTCAAGTTTTTGATTGCCCTTTGATGCACCATTTGGAACGGAGCAAACCGAGTACAATCCCGCTTCATGCAATGAAAGTGCATCCATTTCACCCTCCACGATGTAGCAACGTTCAACATCTTTCAAATTATCAATGCCATAAAAAATCAATTCAGCACCTGAAACGAGTTTGAAATTTTTTTCCGCATCCCGATATTTTACATTGATGAGTTCCTTGTTTTTAAAATAATTGAAGTTGATGCACCGCCTTTTCTTTTGCACTTGTGGCATATATTCAAGCGATTCACCAATTTTCCAATGCGCCAATGTTGGTTCTGTTATGCCACGAGTTGCAAACCATTCAATCACACGATCATTCAAATCAATGCTAACTTTGGGAGGTTTTATGTATTCCTTTTTGCGCTCAAACTTTACACTCCCGCTCCATCCGCAGTTGTGGCAATTGTAAACACCCTCATCAATCGTTACTGAAAGACAAGGATCGTTTTTCTTTTTGCGTGTGTGTGAGCATTTTGGACAAGTTGTTTTTTCGTATCCTGATTGTTTTTTCAGGATGATTCCTAAGGTTTCAAGTTTCTGTTTCATTTTGCTAACTTAAAAAAAAATCCAATCCGATTATCATCATTTGAATTGTTAAGGCATAAATAATAACAAAATATATTGCTGCCTTTAGAATGAATTTTTGGTTTCTGTTTAGTTTCATATTTTATAATTTAAAAAAGTGTTTGTTGTGCCTGATGTTGTTTCAAACGTTTCATTGCTGCTTCATAATAATCAGAATCAAGTTCACAAGCGGTTAAATCAAAACCCAAATTGTGACAAGCAATTGCTATGCTGCCTGATCCCAAATGTGTATCAAGTATTTTGTCGCCCTCTTTTGCGTAATTCATTAAAAGCCACTCATAAAGTTTTATGGGTTTTTCTGTAATATGAATTTTTTTTGGTTTATTGTAATCTACATTTAATTTATTATTAAAACCCTGTAAATTTCCACAATTTGTGTACCTAACAAATTTAGCTTTTTTTAAAAAGGAAACCCACGCCAATTCAAATTCTGATATATTTTCTTTTTTTATTTTTGAAGTAGAAATACTTTTCCCTCTAACAGCTTCTGAAAATGTTTTATCCCAACAAAGCCACCCTTGATTATGAGGTAAGTTAAAATAATTACCGCCCCAAATTATTTGGTTTTTACTTACTCTAAATAATTCTTTAAAATAATCGTCATTTGGTTTTAAATCTATTTTATCCCATTTAGCAATATCAATCCCATAAGGTGGGTCAACAATAGCAAGGTCAAAGTAATTATCTTCATACCTTGCCATTAGTTCCATATTATTCTGATTTGTTATTTTAATCATATTTTAGTTTTTAAAAAGATTATTTCATCCATTGTGAGCATATCATAAGAATGCACCACGTAAGACAATACACGAGTGAATTTCAATTTGCGCTCATCAAATACCATCCCATTGGTTGCAAATCCTTTGAATTCAAAACGATTTTCATCACCTTGAAAAAAGGCAAATATATCAACATCACATTTTGAGTATTCAGGAATCATCATTGGATTTCGGATATTGCGTGAACACTTTACATCCACACTCCATCCATTCCACGTGGCATCGTATTTATCCGTTCCTTTTTTCTTTGAATCATTGTTCACGCTAAAATCGGGAAACAAATTCATTTCCCTACAAAATATGTATTCCGCAGCAAAACCCGCATAATTGAGTTCTAAGCCACTTTTTTCATTCACAGTACCCAAACCATCAATGCCACTACGTTCCTTGTTTATTTGCCTTTGTTTTGCGTGAAAACGTATCAAATCGCATTCCCACTCATCTAAAAAGTAAAATTTATCCTTTTGCATCAAGATATTTTTTAAGGTTTTCATATTCAGTTGTGCCAAGTTTATACACCAATGCGAAATCATCCAACTCCGCATTTTTAGTAATTGCGCCAATCATTGGCTTTCCCGCAGGATCATTGTATTTGTAAAACTTGATGATGTTTGGAATCATCTTGTACGCTTGTGGTTTTCCTGATTTTTCCATTCCCATAAAACGATCAACCCAAAGAATGCCATTTTTATCCTTGTTGCGCAATTTAAGTATTGAAAGGAAATTGCCACTCCAGAATTGATCCTCACATAGTTTCTTTGTCATTTTGTAAACTTCACGCAAATCGTATCCATCAATACGCTCAACACGCTCAAGGCATTGCGCCCACTTTAATTTTTGCGCATCGGTTGTTGGTTGATACTTTTCAGGAAACAAAGCAATGAAGTGATCAAGTGCGGATTTTACACTTTGAGGTATATTATTTGTTTTATTATGATATTGTACATTGTCTTGTACAAATGTTTGTACATGATCTTGTATATTATCTTGTATATTATTATTATATATATTATTATATATATTATTACTTTGTTGCGGATTTCCCGCAGCGGTTTTTTCCGCAGCGGTTTTTCCCGTTGTGGTTTTTTCCGCAATGGTTGTTGGCACACACATCCTGAAATTATATCCCGCAAATTTTCCGTTTTCACGCACCGATTCACGCACTAAAAAACCAAGTGTTTCCAATTCCTTAACCCTTGAATTGATGGCATCTTTTCCATCCTTGAAATGCCCTCCAATGAAAGTCATTGTGATTTCGTGATTTGAATCGTGTGAAAATAGCCAAGCATACAATCCCGATGCTGCCATTGATATTCCCTTTTGCCTAAATATAGCCAAAGGAATGATTGTGTACTGATCGAAATGATCAGGTTTGTAAATTTTGTTTATCTGCATTTTTTCTGTTTCCTTTTACTTTCAACTTGTGATTTGTTTCAATTGATCACAAAATGTGCGAAGTTCACCAAACGTTTTGGCAAAATCTGTAAATTTAATGTTTTTATCACCATACAATTCCCAAAGAATTTCCACAAGCAAGTCAATTTCAACCCTTGACATTGTTCCAAGATATTCGTAACTGACTGCAAGATCCCCAGTATTGTTCATCGTCCAACGCACCTTTTGATTTTCCTCATCGAAATAAACGTTTCTATATTTCATTGCTAAAGTATTTTTTTATTGTATTGCAAACAACATCAAAATCATTCAGGCAAAACGTTGCCCACCCTTTTGCATTCAAACGATCAAGCCATTCAACCTGATTCCTTGTTGCTTTGTTATTTCCTGCCTTTAATTCAATAGCCAAACCATTGAAATTATCATTGCAATCAAAAATTAAAACATCAGGAATGCCCGATTTTCCGCCAAGATATTTGAATTTAAACCGCTCAAAAGGAGTGCGCCTCCCCTCATTGGGAACGTGCGCACACAAGGCATCAGGATATTGCAAATGAATAAAATTCATCACTTGATGTTGCAACTTATCCTCATTGCCTAAATACTTATAAAACCCCTTTGACATTGTTATGCTTTTAACAAAATTACACAAAAAACTCATTGAATTTTCATTTTTAGCATTTCAACACGCAATTCATTATTTTCATTTTCCAAAGTTTCAATCGTTTTCAATGCATCAGCAAGTTGATGTGAAAGTGATTTTCCGCTCATTTTTGGTGATAATTTTCTGGAGGATTTGAAATTAACAATTGTCAAAAGTGATTCAAAATTGTTTTTGAAATTAACATCAATTTCACAAAGGATTTCAAAACGCTTCAATCCATGCAGAATTGTAGCGTGATCCCTATCAACCGATTTTCCGATTTCACTCAAACTCATTTTCCAATTTCGGCAAACTTGATAATACATATATCTTGCCTCCACAACTTCACGTTTTCGAGTTGGTTTTTCAATATCGATTTTAAAAAAATCCCAAATGGATTGCTTGACAATGTTTCGAATGTTTACATTGTTTATTTTTTCCTTAGATAATGATGCTCCCATCTTCATTTCGATTTTGTGATTCATATCCAAGTGCAACATCCGTTTCCTTGTAAAATTTCCAGTTGCTTAATGCTTGTTTGTATCCCATTTTGTAGGCATTCCCATTGCGCCCAAGTTCAATCATTTCATCGCTCAAACCATACACCTCAATAGAATAAGGATAATTGGTTTCAACTGCAATAAAACGGAATTCCTTTGGATCGTATCCAAGCGCATCACAATAGAATGTTGCTTGTAAGTCATAGCGGAATTTTAGTACATCAATACGAAACTTTTCAGGTGAATTGTCTTGACAAGTTTTTACATCTGAAATCCAACCCGCAATTGAATTTTTACAATCAGGTCGCACACGAATATCAACACCATCCATTTCACCATAATGTGAAACTTCGATTTCCCCCTTGCAATACTTTTGTGCCAATTCATTGTTTTTTAGGTTTGCCATAATGGCTTTGATGCGATTGTGATTATCCTCATCCAATACGATTTTGCCCTTTGCCTTTTCGATGTGTTCCGCTTTGAGTGCTTTGCCCTCCTTTGTGCGCCCATCAACTTTTGGCATTATGTAATAATCATCATAAAATTTGTCGCTTTCAAGCATTGCAGTATGCACCGCAGTTCCAAATTTCATTGCATCGGTTTCATTGTATTTTCGATCAAGGAAATGTTTCACTGATTTTTTGGCAATCATTTTCAATCCTGATGCGCTAATGGAATCCTTTGAATGATATTCCTCGTTTGTGTCTTTAATCTGTTTCATTTTGTGTTTTATTTTTTAAATTGCTTCATTTCCTGATATGCCTTTGATTTGATGGAACTTGCGTTTCCATACCAAATGAAAAGTTTTGACAATTCATCTTTTACCTCCGAATCCACATCCAAAGATTCAATGATTTCATTGAAATCCTTTTTGTATTTTTTGATTCGCTTGTTTTCGTATTTGTATATTTCAATTGGTGATTTCATTTTATTGTGTTTTTATTGATTATGTGAATAATGAGTTCAAGTTCCGTTTTGCTGAATATCCTGCATAAATCATTTTCAAACATTGAAACATACCAATCATCCGAAAACGTTTCATCATTTGAATTGCTGCAAAATTCAATTCCAGTTTCGCAATGCACATAAAAATAATAGTCATTATCCATTCCACTTTCATTAGCGGAAACTTCAACTTTGTCAAATCCTAATTCGATTAAATCTTGTTCTTTCATTTTTTCTGTTTTTAAATAAAAAAAAGGGAGCAGCAAAAAGCCACTCCCATTGATTGACCTACCATGGGAGGTCGCTTTCCCCTTGTGCCACTTTTTGCACTTTGCCATCGGGTTGCCAAGTGTTTAATTCGGCATACATTTTCCCGCTTTGTGCGGTTTTCACATCAAGGTTGATCCATCCATCCTTTGCATTTGCTTTCACAAATTTTCCGAAATCATCAACTTTGATTGATACATTTGCCACCACAAAATCGGGAGCATTTTCTCTACGTTTCACAATGAAACCATCTGCAAAAATTTTATCTTCTGCCATTATATATTGAATTTTGATTTTAATTTATTTAATTGATCAGCGGATAAATCCGCTTTTTGTATTGCCTTGAGTGCAGTTTGTCGATCTGATTTCATCACAACTTCAAATTGCTCACTTGACAATTTTGGCTTCATTCCTGATGCCATATTACCATCATCATCCTCCGCTTGTAACGAAAGCAACGATTGCAATGTGTACCTCCTAAAATATGTAATTGCTGATCCGAGTTTCTGCGGATCATTTATTTCAGGAAGTTTCACTCCACTTTCAATGGAGTTTTTTCCATCACTTATCACACTGCAAACTTCACCATCTTTGATGGGTTGTAAAAGTGTGAGTTCGTGTTTATTTAGTATTGGCAACACCTCCCGAATCAATACATTTATATCAAAATACTTTGATTTGAAAAATGGATTTGTTGCTGATTTTGAAATCGCTCCGATTTCGTTTTGCACTTTCAAAAGTTTTTCGTGCAAATTGTTTTCTGTTCCTGCCATTATTTTAAATTAAACGATTAAGATTAAACCCCAACGATTGGAGTTTTTTGATTTCATCCACCTGAAATGTACCGCAATTGTTCACCCTTGAACGAAGTGTTGGGATTGTCATATCTAATGCTTGACAAACCTTTTTTCGTGTGAGTTGCAATCGCTGCAATTCAGAGTTGAAATAAGAATTAAATTCCATATTGAAAAAATTTATTTTCGCTAATATAGAAAAAATTTTTTCTAAAAAGAAACCCCAAGCAAAAAAAATTCACTCGAGGTTTCGGCAAACAAGGGAAAAGGAAAGTGTTTAATTTTGGCGCAATTGGCTTGTGATTGTTACATCGGGATCGTTGTTTGGAGTGTGTGCCACAAATTCCGCTTCATTCCTGCGGAGGTTATATTTCACAGTATCAATCATTGCGGATTGATCATCTTTGAAATTCGTAAAATTCATATACAACTTATTAATTGGAGTTAATGGTTTTGTTTTCAATCCATATCCAGTACCCTCATATCGTGGCACATAAGTTCTGTAATCATTCAAAATTTGTTGCGCTGCATTTGTATCATCATCAATACTCAATGGAGTTGTAAAAGTTGAATAAAAGGCATTTACAATTTCCTCATTTGAAATTGTTTCCCGCTCATAAACCCCTTTGTTTTCAGTAATTGTTGATGTGAGTGTTTGTTCGTTTCTTTCCAAATCAGTATCAAACACCGATATATTGTCCAAATACATTGCTGAATATCCCGTTCCGCTATTTAGAACGGGTTGGTAAAATGTGATGCTAACGCTCATAAAATATGCACCATTGAAAGTATCAGGAAATGATCCAGATTCTTTTTGCCATCTTCCCAATTCATCAACATCTTGAAAAATTATTTCATTGTAAACCAATGATGTACTCACTGAATTGTTTGCTTTGTCATAATATCTTGTTGTGCCAAGTGCATTTGAAATTCCAAAATCAATTTTTACAGAATAATAAAGTTTGTAATTTACACCCGTTGCAGTTGAATCGAAAAGATATTCAAATTTATATTCCACATTATCTGCGGGAACATAGTTTCCAATTTTTGTGCGCCCAAATTGATTCAATGCGGTAATTCGTGATCCTGCACTTGTTGTAAAATTTGTGAGTTTGTAAGATTGATTGTTGGATGCAACATAATTGTGCGTTGTTGCAACTGATCCGTATGTGAGCGAATATCCTCCACTACCAAATGGAAAACCTTGCCCCTCGCTCATTCTGCCTAAAATCACACCCTCTTGTTTAATATC
>Ga0222718_10000902_pt1 | contig 30208 bp, 35 predicted proteins | sample C33_27DmetaG_FD_165045 | JGI IMG/M metagenome (GOLD analysis project Ga0222718, IMG submission 165045) | Estuarine water microbial communities from San Francisco Bay, California, United States - C33_27D | ecosystem: Environmental > Aquatic > Marine > Unclassified | place: USA: California...
GGAACAACAGCACAAAGAGATGGAACACCTGCCAATGGAATGTTCAGATACAACTCTGAAGATGCACAATTTGAGGGTTATGCCGATGGTGCTTGGGGTGCTATTGCTGGTGGTGGGGCTGGTTCAGCAATGGAAACCAACAACTTCACAGGCGATGGTTCTACAACTGCATTTACATTAAGTTCAAGTGTTTCAGACGAAGATAATTTATTGGCTTTCATAGAAGGAGTTTACCAAAACAAAACTGATTTTGTTGCTTCAGGAACTACCATAACTTTTGATACAGCTCCTGTTAATGGCAGAAACATTGTTGTACATCATGTTAAATCTTCTATTAGTGGTAGCAACGTCATACTTAATTCATTTACTGGTGATGGTTCAGATACAACCTTTACATTATCAACAGCACCACAATCAGAGAACAATACTCAGGTTTACTTAGATGGTGTTTATCAAAACAAAACAACATACTCGGTATCTGAAACAACCTTAACCTTTGATGCAGCTCCTGCTAATGGTGTTGAGATTGAAGTTATGATGTTTACTCAGACAACTATCAATGAGCCAGCAGCAAACACAGTTGGTGTTACAGAATTAAATTTATCAGACGGCACAAACGGACAGGTCTTAACAACCGATGGCTCTGGAACTTTATCATTCTCGACTGTAAGCGGTACAACAATTAACAACAATGCTGATAACAGAATCATAACTGGTAGCGGTACTGCTAATACTTTAAATGGTGATTCTAATTTTACTTATAATGGCACAACATTTGCTTTAGGTGGCACAAGTAGCAATAAATCTGTTGCGGTTGAAAGTGCTACTGGTAATAAAGGATTTTTAGCTGCTTGGCAAGATACAGCCATGTTTGGAATAAATAGAGACCCTGCAACTGGCACAATGACACAAACAGGTAGGGCATCTGCCCTCGTAAAATTAGAATCATATAATGCTGATGCATATATAACTTTTCAAACAAGTACAACAAACAATGCTGAACCAACAGAACGCATGAGGATTCTTAGTGGTGGTGGTATTACTTTTAATGGAGACACAGCTACAGCCAATGCACTTGACGATTATGAGGAAGGTACTTGGACGGCAGGATTTAGTGAGTCAACCGACACCCACACAGGTTATTATACGAAGGTAGGAAATCTTGTTCATGTAGCAGTGTATGGAAATGGCGTCACTGTAAATGCTTCAGGTGTTGCTACTATAACAGGCTTACCTTTTACAGTAAGAAACTCATTTGCAGCAGTTTCCCTAACATATAATACTTATTCAAATAATGCTGGTGGTGCAGGTTATTTTAGACTTAACAACACAGAAGTGCAATTAATAAACGAAAATAATACTACGCAAGCAACAGTTAATGTAGGAAGTAGTAGAAAAATAATGATGGCAGGAACATATCAAACAGACACATAATAACCATACGCCTAGTGGATTCTAGGTACGGACAGGAGAAAAAATGATAACAAAAGAATTAATAGAAGATAAAATAGAAATTGTAGGAGACTACAAATCTGTACAGGTGCGAACCGCTACAGTCATCAGTGAAGATGGTGTAGAGTTGAGCAGGTCTTTTCACAGACATACTTTAAATTGCTTAGACGATATCACTGGTGAATCAACCGAAGTCCAAGCAATATGCAATGCAGTTTGGACAGATGAATTAAAAGCTGATTATCAAACCTTTTTAGACAGCACAGAGTTATAACATGGCAAACACAAAAATCACTTCAAATGTCATAGCAGACAATGCGATTACTTCAGATAAGATTGCAGATAATCCTGTTTTTAGTGGTACAGGCTCAATAACATTGCCTTCAGGAACTACAGCAGAAAGACCTACAGGTGCGGCTGGAATGATAAGATATAACACAACACTTTCAGCTATTGAAGAATATGATGGTACTCAATGGAAAAACTTATCACAATCTTTTGCTGCATCAGGTGGAACTGTTACTACATCGGGAATATATACATATCATACGTTTACTTCATCAGGTACATTTTCTGTTTCATCAGGAGCAAAAAGTATTTCATATTTAATTGTGGCTGGTGGCGGTGGTGGTGGTTATAACGCTGGTGCTGGGGGTGGAGCTGGAGGTTATAGAACTGGCACTACAACAGTAGACTCAGGCACTGGTGGATATACAATTACTATTGGGTCTGGTGGTGCTGGCAGTACATCAGAAGACGGTGTTGCATCTAGTGGAAGTAATTCAAGTGCTTTTGGTGTAACTTCTCTTGGAGGAGGAGGTGGTACAACCAGTGCAGGTGATGGTGCTAGTGGTGGCTCTGGTGGAGGAGGTGCTGCCTCAGGTACTGGCGGCTCAGGAACAGCAGGACAAGGAAATGATGGTGGTGATGGTAATGGTCAAGATGCGGCTTCTAGAGCAGGAGCAGGTGGGGGTGGTGCAGGTGCAGTAGGTCAAGATACTCAAGCAGCTGATGAGCCAGGCGATGGAGGTGCAGGCTCTCAATGGTTAGATGATAATTATTATGCTGGAGGTGGTGGGGGTGCTTGTCACTCACCAGCTGCTGGAGGGTCTGGAGGAACAGGTGGCGGTGGTGCAGGTGGTAATGGAGGAAACCCCGGCACTACAAACGGAACAGCAGGAACAGCAAACACTGGCGGCGGTGGTGGAGCAGGTGGTGGATATAACTCTGATGGCGGAGCTGGTGGCTCAGGAATAATAATAATAAGGTATAGTTAATATGGCACATTTTGCAAAAGTAAATAACGGAATAGTAGAAAGGGTGATTGTTGCGGAAGCTGAATTCTTTGATACCTTTGTTGATGATTCAGCAGGTACATGGATTCAAACCAGCTATAACACTTATGGCGGTGAACACAGAGATGGTGGAACACCTTTAAGAAAAAATTATGCAGGCATTGGATATATCTATGATAAAACACGAGATGCCTTTTATGCACCCCAGCCTTATGAATCATGGACATTAAACGAAGATACTTGCCTATGGGAATCACCAGTTGCATATCCTGATGATGGCAATGAATATGAATGGAACGAAACAAATCAACAATGGGATGAGATAACATAATGGCAAACACAAAAATACCAAGCGAACTTATAGCAGATAATAGTGTTGGAATCGATGCACTTAATGTATCAGATGGTACAAACGGACAGGTCTTAACAACCGATGGGTCTGGCACACTTTCATTCTCTACCATAAGCAGTGGTGCTACAGACATCAATGGATTGTCAGATGCTAAAACATTTGGCACATCCTCCATAATGATTGGAGATACAGACACAGGTACGATTAATGCTGCTAACTACAACACAGGTTTAGGTGTTGGTGTTTTTAATTCTTTAACAGAAGGTGATGAAAATGTAATGGTTGGTTTTGCAGCAGGTCAAACTTTAACAACAGGAAGTCATAATATTGGCATAGGCACAAATGCTGTAGATGATTGTAGCACAGGAAGTTATAATGTGGGGATTGGAACAGCAGCTTTGGGAGGAAACACAACTGGTGGAGAAAATACAACAGTTGGCACTTATGCTTTACAAGCAAACACCACAGGTTCAACAAATACTGTTATTGGATTTAGAGCAGGGTACGGCAGAACATCTGGCGGTGAAAATGTAATTATTGGGTCAGACGCATCGTATTCAGTAGGTACAGGAGGTAAGAATGTAGCTATTGGAGTAAATGCAGGTTATAACTGGACTACGGCTTATAACAATACTGTTATTGGTTACAATGCTAGAACAGATGAGTATAATTCATATGGTGCTATTACTATTGGATATAACGGAACTGGCTATTCAAGTGAATCCGTCACTTTTGTCAATGGTTCTAGCAAAACATATGTGGGTATTGGAAGCACTAACTGGGGAGGTACATCAGACCAAAGACTAAAAGAAAATATACAGGCGTCAACTGCAGGTTTATCTTTTATTAATGACCTTAGACCAGTAACATTTGACTGGAAAAAGAAAAAAGACATTGATAATTCTTTAGAGGGTTATGAGAATAGTGATGATAGATACAACTCATACAATCCAATAAATAGACATGGTTTTGTAGCACAGGAAGTAAAAACAGCATTAGACAACCATTCAGAAGTTTTAAGCGGAAGTGAAATTTGGTCAGAGTCAAAAGACGGAACGCAAGGAATCTCAGAAATAGCACTTATACCAATGCTAGTAAAAGCCCTACAAGAAGTAGACGATAAAATAGATGCCTTAACAACAAGAATAGAAACACTAGAATCTGAATAGTTTTTTTAAATTATTCAAATACATTAGGGTTTAGAAGGTCAACATCTCCTAAATAAGTGTATAGGTTTCAATAACCATTTAGACAGGACACCAAAAAATGGCAACACAAAACAAATTTGTTATAGAATATGGACTTACAGTTGGTTCAACTGAAGTAATTACATCATCAGGAAAGATTGTTGCAGCTGCAATATCTGATTTAACAACTGATAACCTTTCAGAAGGTTCAAGTAATCAGTATTATGCTAATTCACTAGTAGACACTCACTTAGCAGACGCAACTTCATCTAAAACTTTGAACAATGTTCAAATAGACGGAGGTAGCATCTAATGGCAGGTGAAAAGAATTTTAATATCAAAAACGGTCTGTCCGTTGGTGGTGTAGAAGTAATCGACTCCAGTGGTAATATTGCCGCAGCTGGAGTAGGTGCAGCGGTTCAAGAAGCAATCGCAGATAAAATCGGTGGAATAATTCAAGGGTCAGGTTCCACAACCGTGACTTATGATGATGCAGCCGATACAATTACAATCTCATCAACAGGAAAAACAGAAGAAGAAATACAAGATATCATTGGTGCTGCTTTAGCAACTAATGGTTCACATACTGGTTTATCAGTTTCATATGATGATGCTGGTGATGGTGCAATCGACATAACTGTAGATTACAGTGCAATTGCAGCTGACCTAATTCCTGATGGAAACGAAACAAGAGATTTAGGTAGTTCAACAAACAGATGGAGAGATTTATATCTTTCAGGTTCAACTATTAACTTAGGTGGAACAGAACTATCAAAAGATACAGACGGAAACGTTGAAGTTTCTTCAAGTGGAACATTAAAATCACTTAAAGTTGCAGAAATTGAAATTGGAACAGGTTCAGATGTTCTTGTTCTTAAAAGAGACTCTAATGGTAAACTTCAATCAAGAAGTAAGAACACTTCAACAAAAGCTGAAACTGCTACAGATATAGATTTATCTAATAACGATACAGACGACCTTTCAGAAGGCTCAACAAATCAATATTTTACAGATGCAAGGGTGATGACTTCACTTGCAACTGTAGATACACATATCGTTCCAACTGCTGATGTCACATACGACTTAGGTTCTTCTTCATTACAATGGAGAGATATCTATGTTGGGCCAGGTTCATTATATGTTAATGGACAACAAGTGGTTTCCGATAATTCAGGAACAATTACTGTTTCTGCAGACGATGACCAAAATGTATCACTTCAAACAGGTGGTTCAGGTGATATCGAATTAGATGCAACTGGAACAGGTAATATACAAATTAAAGCACCGATGCAGATACAAGCATCAAATGCAATATCTTCATCAGATGGAAATGCAATTGAATTTTCAAACTCAATTGATGTAGATGCAATCGAGTCAAGAAGTGCAGACACTAACTTAGTGTTAACAGGTAATGGGACAGGTAATGTCACAGTTAATGACTCTTTATCAGTCACAGGTAATTTAACAGTTTCAGGAACTACAACAACTGTAAACTCAGAGACTATTTCACTTGCAGATAACATTATTGCATTAAACAGTAATTTCACTTCAGGTTCACCAACAGAAGACACTGGTATCAGTGTGACTCGTGGTGGTTCTGCTTCTAAGACACTTCTTTGGGACGAAACAAATGACAAATGGTCAGTTGGTTCAGAAACTTTTGTTGCTGCAACATTCGAAGGAAACTTAACTGGTAATGTCACTGGTAATGTGTCAGGAAGTTCAGGTTCAACAACAGGTAATGCTGCTACAGCAACTCTTGCTACAAATGCTCAAGGATTGACTGGAACTCCAAATATTTCAGTTGGAACTATTGCTTCAGGTGCAATTACAATCACCAATGCAACGAATGCTGGTGGAACTGCAAGAAATATGTACCAATCAACATCAGCACCTTCAAGTGGTGATGGTGCAGTTGGTGATATGTGGATTCTTTACTCCTAACATAGGGGTTTAGAGTCTTTATAAATACTAACAATAATTAATGGATAACTAAATGGCAACAGGTTCACAGAAGGTCAAAACACCTACAGGTTGGAATGCAACCCAAGGTGCTTGGGTAAAAACTGGTAGTACTACTTGGAAAGCAGTAGACCAAATATATGTTAAAACACCTACAGGGTGGAATAATGCATCGGGCCAAACTAATGTACAACAACCTTATCCGTACATTGCAAATGCACAAAATCCTTATATTGCAAATGCTCAGCAACCGTACCCATATATTGCTAATAGTCAGACTCCATATATTGCAAATGCTCAGCAACCTTATCCATATATTGCTAATAGTCAGACTCCATACATTGCTAATGCACAACAACCGTATCCGTATATTGCAAACAGTCAGACTCCTTACATAGCAAACGCACAGCAACCGTATCCTTACATTGCTAATGCAAGACAACCATATATTGCAAATGCTCAGAGTCCATATATTGCAAATGCTAGACAACCAAATAATGCAAGACAACCAAACAATGCAAGGGCACCTTATATTGCAAATGCAAGACAACCAAACAATGCAAGACAACCATTTACATTCAGAGCTCCATTTACGTATAATGCAAGGACACCGTTTACATATAATGCAAGAACACCGTTCACTTATAATGCAAGGACACCATTCACGTTCCAAGCACCATTTACGTTCCAAAACCCATCTATAGCTAGTGCTAGGCAACCTACACCGTATCCGTTTGGAGGATTCCTGAAGTTTAGTGGTTTCGGCCCATCATTTGGTGAGGAGGTATAAAATGCCTATAGGGTTCTACCAATTACCATTCACTTTCCAATCAAGACAGCCGAATAATGCACGTCAACCAAACAATGCAAGGTCGCCTTACATTGCAAATGCAAGACAACCATATATTGCAAATGCAAGGCAACCATATATTGCAAATGCAAGGCAACCGAATAATGCCCAAAACCCGTTTACGTTCAGAGCCCCATTTACATATAATGCAAGAACACCATTTACGTTCCAAGCACCATTTACATTCAGAGCTCCATTTACGTATAATGCAAGGTCTCCATTTACATATCAGGCAAGAACGCCTTTTACATATGCAAGACAAGGTAGAACACCATTTACATATCAAAATAGACAGCCAGGCACATATGCAAGACAAGGTCAAACTCCTTTCACATATCAAAATAGACAGCCAGGCACATATGCAAGACAAGGTCAAACTCCTTTCACATATCAGAACAGACAGCCAGGCACATATGCTAGACAAGGTCAAACACCGTTCACATATCAGAACAGACAACCTACTACCTATGCAAGACAAGGTAGAACACCTGTTATTAGATGGGATAATGATTTGAGTAATAACTGGCCAGCAACACCCGTTACCAGTTAAACACTAAATAAGTGTGTAAAACACTTAACAGTTAGATATATTATGTTAGAAACAATCACATCTTTTGATGAATTTGAATCCAAAGTACCCGATATTGATTGGGACGTAATAACCCATAAAGAATTAAACGAACTTCCAACCCTTCAGTTGGGTAGAATTAGCAATGTTTTAGATATGACAGAAAAGGACAAGGAAATTCTTGTCCTTTGGAAAGAAGTATTCAAAAATAAACTCCCACCATTAAAAAAGTTTGTATGGGGTGATATACTAGAAAAAAGACAAAACAAAGAGTTCACTGGTTTTAATGGATTGAATAGTGAGTCTCATGCTTATAATAAGTTTTTACCACATGGATTTACATGTGAAAACTTTGACCATGAAAGAATGCATAGTGGAATGGGTATAGAGACACTTAAAGATGGTAAAAATGTTGTTGATATAAGAGACTTAACTGAATTAACAGAGGAAGAAAAATTACTTGAAAATGGTCAAGAAGTTTTATCTTCAATGTACTATCATGCAAGTAAAGCACATTGGTTAATTCAAAGTATACAAGAAGAAGGATTGAGAGCACCCATTCAAGGGTTTACAGTCAAACATCCAAATAATCACTTTTCACTTCAGATACATCCAGGCTCAATTCGTTCAGGATGTTTTGAAGAGATGGAAGACCCGACCCATGAGCTTTTAATATTTGATACACAGAACGCTCTTCCACATATCGACTCAGTTTCTATAGAAGAAATATTAGAGTATTGGGGCAAAAAGATAGAATCAAAAGGAGAAAAACCTGAAGTTGGTTTATTATACACTAGAGGTATTGTGGAGTGGCAAGTGACCTTTACGGGTATAGATTTCAGAGAAGAAGTATATGCCCATGCTAAAAAAGTTCACACACTTTCAAAGGGCAAACCATTAAACATTTATGTAGGATATGATTCAACACACAATGGTTTAGAAAAGGTTTGTATAGAATCTATCTATGAAAGCATAGATAGTGGATTGGGTAGTGGTTATTTTGTGAACCCAACACGGTTTACACCCGAAATCAAATTACTTGACATTTCTAAACTTCCCGACTATAATAGGGAGTATGCAAATCAGTCCACTGAATTTACTTACAGCAGATTTCTAATACCACATTTAGAAAACTATGAAGGATTTAGTATCTTTGTAGATGATGATTTCATATTCAAAAAGAACTTATTACCCATGTTCTATTATCTAAATCCCGATGATGCTGTTGCATGTATTCAATATCCACAATACAAACATGACAGTGTTAAGTTTGATGGAGAGGTTAATATAGACTATCCTAAAAAGTTGTGGTCTAGTATGATGATATTCAATAATGGACATGAAGACTGTAAAAAGTTGACACCCGAAGTTGTTAACACTTGGACTGGTAAACAATTACACCAATTTGAGTGGACAGATAAAATAAGTAAGATACCCGAAAAGTATATCTTTGTTGAGGGATATGACAATCCTAAAGAGAAATGGAGATACAGTGGAGTACATTACACTAGAGGTGGGCCATGGATAGATGGGATGAATACAGACAACATAAATAACTTAGAGGTATACGAGAAGTATAAAAACCTCTTGCAAAATAAAAAGATATAGTATATACTATAAGTGAGGACTAAAAAATGAATAACAACTGTTTTATATATACAGAAGAAAGTAAACTAATAATTAGAAAACCTAATGGGTTGCAATATGAATTTGATAATGTTGATAAGCCAGAACTTGGTTTTGACTATGATGTTATTGTTTATGATGATATAGAAATGAAAGTAATTAAGTGGGACAATTCAAAATCTTCTTTTGATGAACAAGACCGAACCCCTTTATCTCCATCTGATATGGATGCTATTGAAAATTATATAGAACATTCAGAACCACCTATCGGAATAACACTTTCAAATCAGTATTGTGAAGATATAACTAACTTCTGTAATCAACAAGTTGACATGTCTTGTGAATGGACTGGATTTGAATCATTAACAGAGTGCCTCATTGCAGGAAGAGAAGGGTCAAATCATCCACAAAGAAGTAATGCAAGAAGTGTATTAGAGTTTTGTGATGCAATAGCATCTGTATCAGAACAGATACAAATGGATATTCAATCTACAAGAGAAGACCATTTAAAACCTTTAGAAGAATATATGAGTTATATTCCTAGAGCTCAAACTCCAATTGATGCCCCTAGATAATGGACTCAACTCCCGAAGTTGTCTTTATAGATAAACCCTTTAGAGTTGAAACACTTCCTCTAAAAGATATCTATGTTTTAGATAATTGGTTGCCTTCTTCACTTCATTATTTTTATGACACACAAATATCAAGTGCAAATTTTTGGTCTAAAGGAAATGAAGTAAGAGGAGACAGTCCAACAGGATTACCTCATCATCAATTTTGGGGAGTGTCCATACTTAGTGGTTATGATAAAAATAAAAGACCTATGTCTGTAGATGATATAGAAGATAAATACACTTACTTTCCTAGATACCTTAATAAAAAATTACAAACAGAATTTGGATTTAAGTGGGAAAGATTTCAGTTCATGGGATTAAACTCACAGACACAAGGATTACATGGAACTTGCCATCAAGACTGTCCACCCGAAGATGATTGGAATATATCATTCTTATACTACACAAATAAATTTTGGGAAGACTCTTGGGGTGGAGATTTGAGATTCTATTCAACAGCAGAACATGGAATACATGCAAGAGATAACAATAAAGAGGTTGCATCAGTTAAGTTTAAACCAAATAGATTAATTATGTTTGATGGTAGAATACCACATGGTGCAGATGCACCAACAACAAAGGCACGATATGTAGATAGAAAGTCTGTTGTTGTTCGTGGTGATGAAGTCAGACTTGTAGATAAGGAGGAGTTTTACGATGCCAACGATAGACTTTCACACATATAATCCTATAACAATAAAGGACTTTAAACCCATACTTGCAAAAGATTTAATTCCCGATTGGTGGAAACAATCAAAGGTAGGTGAGGCTGTAAATGGAGTTAAACAACAAACTATAAGAGCATGTCCTGCAATGGATGATTGGTTGAAGATGGGTTGGTACTTATGTGCAAATAGAGATATGGAAGTTGTACAAGGAGTTTCTCTTGAAGATGAGGAAGGTCTCAATTGGGCATCTGTTAGAGATTTAGATGCAAAAAAATGGTTAAAGGGGACAGCCTCTTCTTCTCATCCACACACTCAACTTATGGATGGGTTTGCATATATGGACAAGTCAGAAAATCCTCCAGTTAAAGATGCATTTAAAATGAGAAACCCATGGTGCATCACAACACCCGAAGGATATTCTACATTTTACTTAGACCCATTTCTACATCAGAATAAATACTTTTCTACATGGCAAGGTATAATTGATACCGACAAATTTAACAATGGTATAGATAATGCACAAATTATTTTTTATCCAAAAGTTGACCACAATTTCACTATTCTTAAAGGAACACCTCTTTGTCAGATTATTCCATTTAAAAGAGAAGAGTGGGTTGGAACATATGCACTTAAAACCCCAAAGTCTGAAATGTTAAGTTCATCTCGTCTAACAACAGAAAGGGAGACAATAGGAATGCCAGAAGCATTCAGAATGTTGGGTGTTGAGGATGGTAGGGATGCTAAAACAAAAACTGTAGGGCCCTATAAGAAGATGAAATATTGGAATCCTAAACAAAAATACTTTAGTGAAGAGTCTCCACCACCCGAATGTCCATATCATGTAAGTGAAGACTCACCCGAAATACAGTTAGAATTACCAATAGGAGATAAAGATGGCAGTTAGATTGATGTTTCCAACATTTATTTTTCATAGAAATATGTTAAATGCTGGTGAGAATAGAGGATTTGCAAAGGATTATTTGGTATTACTACAAACAGAAATCGATAGCATGAGAAGAAACGACCCAAAAGGTAGGCAAATATCAAATCAATACACTGGATGGCAATCAAACGATGGTTGTGAAAGTTCTCCTATATTCCAAAAACTAATGAATGAAATTATTATTACATTTAATGATGAGGTTTTACCTTTCAATGGATTGAATCCACATACTGCTAAAGTGTCCATAGGAAACTCTTGGGCAAATATTAATGACAAAGGTGCATGGAATATGCCACATAGTCATGCAGGTTGTTGGTATAGTGGTGTTTTTTATATAAAAGCAGATGGTGATGAAGGGGACTTAGTTATGATTGATAATAGTGAAAAAGTTCTTTCAGAATTTCCTCCAAGTCAAAGAACTAATAATAACTGGAAGTTTACACCCACTAGTGGAGAACTTGTTCTATTTCCAAGTGGTGCAACACATATGGTTGAACCAAATCAAACCGATAAAGAAAGGTACTCAATATCATTTAACATAAACATGCATTACACTGAAAGCAATGCAAACTATGGTGATATTGATAACTATAATCCAAACGAATTTGTCTTTGATTTAGACCAAAATGGAAACCCCATAATGAGTTAATTATCCTAAATAAGGATATGGAAATAGTAATCGACACCCATCTCTTATGGAATCTTATGATAACATTCGTGTTAGCACCACTAGGTTTTCTCATAAGAAGTCTTTTATCTGAGCAGAAAAGAATAGACATACTTGTTAACAAGACAAGAGAAGAATTAGCAAAGGATTATGTCACTAGAGAACAGATAGAAGTGGACTTTGAAAGAATCATGGCTACTATGACAAGGATAGACGAAAAGATAGACCGTCTACAATCTAAGACTTACTTCCAAGAATAGACTTAAAATTCGTATAAATAGTATTATAGATTTAATACTGGAATACAATTATGTCAAAACCAAACTCGAAAGCAACATTCAAAGAGTACATTAAAAGAAAACTGGGTGCTCCAGTCTTAGAAATCAACGTGGATGATGACCAGTTTGATGACAGAATAGATGAAGCTTTGCAATACTTTCGTGAATTTCACTATGAGGGTTCAATCAAGTGTTATCTAAAACATCAGATTACACAAGAAGAGATTGATTCCTTTAAGACAAATGAAACACATAATGCAGCTACAACTGGAACTCAAGCAATTTCAAACCAAACATATGGTGAGGGACAGAACTATATAACACTACCCGAACATGTGTTAAGTGTTATACAAATATTCCCTTTCTCAAGTGGAACAACTTCCAATATGTTTGATATCCAATATCAATTGAGACTTAATGATTTATGGGACTTGACATCAACAAGTGTTTTATATTACTCACAAGTACAATCACACTTATCACTTTTAAACGACATCTTAGTGGGTCAAATACCTATAAGATATAACATGCATTCTAATAGGCTTTACATTGACTATAATGCAAACAAATTAGTTGCAGGTGAATACATTGTTATAGAGTGTTATAGGAAGATAGACCCAACAGACATGACAGATATCTTTGATGACATGTGGTTGAAGAAATATGCAACTGCATTAGTTAAGTATCAGTGGGGAGAAAACCTTTCTAAGTTCTCAGGAATTGCATTGCCAGGCGGAGTGACACTTGATGGACAACAAATGAAGGACGAAGCAAAAGAAGAAATTTTAAGATTAGAAGAAGAGTCAAGACTGAACTATGAAATGCCAGTTCTTGATATGATGGGATAAACCATGCCAACAAACGTATTCTTTAACCATGCAGTAAGTAGTGAACAACATCTTTATGAAGATTTGGTTGTTGAGTCTATGCGTTTCTATGGTCATGAAACATTTTACTTACCGAGAGAGGTCGTAGAAGAAGACACCATTCTCAATGAAGATGTGCAATCTACATTTGGTGATGCATATTCAGTAGAAATGTATTTAGAAAATACAGAAGGATTTGAAGGAGAGGGAGACTTATTCAGTAAGTTTGGTGTTCAAGTAAAAGACCAAGCAACCTTTGTAATTGCATTGAGAACATGGGAAAGATTCATATCACTAGATTCTAATCTTGCAACATCAATGAGACCCAACGAAGGAGATTTAATATACTTCCCTCTCAGTGGTTCAATGTTTGAAATCAAATTTGTAGAACATGAAAATCCTTTCTATCAAGTTGGAAAACTATTCGTGTTCAAAATGCAATGTGAACTCTTTGAATACAGTGGAGAAGATTTCGATACTGAAATAGGTACTATAGATGTTATAGAAAATGAAAATGCTTATGCATTAGACTTAACTATGGAGGATAGTGGGTCGGGTTCTTACACTATAAATGAACCAGTGACACTTAATGGTACTGTAGTTGGAGAGGTTTCTGCATGGTCAGGTACAACAAGGAAACTAAATCTTGTACACAACACTTCAACACTTGCAGTTGGTGACACTATCGTAGGTTCTACTTCAGAAACATCTCGTACTATTGCATCAATTACAGATGTAATGACAATGGAGAATGATGGTCAAGCACAAAACAAAGACTTTGAAGACAAGGCAGATGGATACTTAGATTTCTCAGAGACTAACCCATTCGGTGAGGTCACATAATGTTTGGGACACATTTTTATCATGAAACAATTAAACGAAGTGTATCAATCTTTGGAACACTATTCAATAACATATCTGTAGTAAAAAGAAAGGCAGACGGAACAGTACTTAGTAAAAGTTTAGTTCCTATTGCATATGGCCCTAATGCAAAGTGGTTATCACGATTAAATCAAGAGCCCGATTTAAATGATGGAAATAGAAGTCAAGTAAGTCTTCCAAGAATGGCATTTGAGATGAACTCATTTGAATATGATGCAACGAGACAACAAAACAAACTTATACGAACACAAAAGAAATTACTAGAAACTGGTGATACTGGTAAAAGAGGATTTCAATATGCACCAGCACCCTACAATATAGGATTTACACTTGGCATTCTTGCAAATCAAGTTAATGATGCAATCCAAATCGTAGAACAAATTGTTCCATATTTTCAACCCGAGTATACTGTGACTATGAACATGATTGACTCAATGAGTGAAAAGAGAGATGTTCCTATAACACTTAATAGTGTATCAATGGAAGACACATATGAAGGTGGTTTTGAAGACAATAGAATAATAGAATATACTTTAGACTTTACAATGAAAGTTTACTTCTTTGGCCCTGTGTATACGGGAGAGGTTATTAAGAGTGTTATTGAAAGAGACTATGTCAATATCGATGCAGGTGGATTTACAACTTCACAAATAGATGCATCAGGTCTTGTTAAAGAGGTTAAACACTATGAACCTGCATTTGGAGAGGTTGCAGATGCAGTGTCTAATAGTACTAATGTGTCGTTTGGAACTGTAATAAATAGTAAGATAAGTGTGGGAGATGAAGTATTTGGTACTAACTTAGATACCAACCCGACAGTCACTGCTGTTGGTTCAGATAAACTTACTGTAACACTAAGTTCTGCAATCACTATTGATGCTGACACTACACTTAAGTTTGTTGGTTCTGTAGACCCAAGTGATACATTTGTTGTTGCAGAAACAGTTACATTTTATGATGACGGTGTTGATTCTACATTTGCAGAAGATAAAGTCACCGATGCGAGTTAATATATGGCAAAAATTGAAGACCAATTAGATGATGTTCTAAACATTTCTAAAGAAATAAAACAAGAAACCCAAGTAGTCAAAGTCCCTCAAAGAGTTGAGAGTATGGAGAACGACTATAAGTATGGTCGTGAGACCCTCTATGGGCTCGTAGAAAGGGGTCAGGATGCAATTGATGGAATACTAGACTTGTGTAAGGAAACAGAACACCCACGTGCTTACGAGGTAGCAGGTCAACTTATAAAGACTGTTGGGGATACTGCAGAGAAGTTATTAGACTTGCAGAAAAAGATGAAAGATTTAAACAATGAGAATGAAGGAGTGAAGACTCAACATAACCATCTTTATGTTGGTTCAACATCAGAGTTGCAGAAGTTCCTAAAGAAAGAGAATAAGAAAGATTAATGGTTAAACCCACAAATGAAGGATATCTTGGTAATAATTTAATCAAGAGAGCAGGTATTGAACAACAATACACTGAAGATGAGTTTAAAGAATACTTGAAGTGTTCTAAAGAACCCGTCCATTTTATAGAAAACTATTGTCAAATTATATCACTAGATGAAGGTCTTGTCAAATTTAAACTTCGTGGGTATCAAGGAAATCTGATAGAACATTATGATGAAAATCGATTTAATGTAGTTCTTGCATCTCGTCAGAGTGGTAAATCAATCACCTCTTGTGCATATCTCTTATGGTATCTATTGTTTCATCCCGAAGTGACTGTAGCTGTACTTGCAAACAAAGGTGCAATTGCAAGGGAGATGATATCCCGTATTGTCACTATGTTAGAGAGTGTACCGTTTTTCTTACAGCCAGGTGTTAAAATTCTTAACAAAGGTAATATAGAATTTGCAAATGATTCTAAGGTCGTTGCAGCTGCAACATCTTCGAGTTCTATTCGTGGATTGTCTATAAACCTCTTGTATCTTGATGAGTTTGCATTCGTAGAAAATGCAGAAGAGTTCTATACTTCAACATATCCCGTTGTCACATCGGGTAAAAATTCAAAGGTTATTATCACATCTACTGCAAATGGTGTTGGTAATATGTTCTATAAGATATATGAAAGTGCAGTTCAGAAACAATCTGAATATAAACACTTCCTTATCAACTGGTTTGATGTGCCAGGCAGAGATGAAGAGTGGAAAAAACAAACCATTGCAAATACATCTGAGACTCAGTTCGAACAAGAATATGGTAATTCATTCTTGGGAACTGGTAATACCCTTATAAACAGTAATGTTTTACTAGGACTAAGGAGTGTAGACCCTGATTGGAATCGAGATAACATAAATATATACGAAAGACCTAAAGAGGGGCATTCATATGTATGTACAGTTGATGTTTCTAAGGGTAGAGGAATAGATTATTCAACATTTAGTATTTTTGATGTGAGTAGTCAACCATTTAAACAAGTTGCAACATTTAGAGACAATATGCTCTCACCTATGTTACTTCCTGATATGATAAATAAGTATGTAAAACCATATAATGAAGCATTGGTGATAGTAGAGAACAATGCAGAAGGTGGTACAGTTGCAACCCAATTACACTATGATATAGAATATCCTAATGTTTTTGTGCAGGGGATGACAAAACAAGAAGATATCGGTGTAACAATGAACAGGAAAATCAAAAGGATTGGTTGTTCAACATTAAAAGAATTATTAGAAGAAAATAGATTAGAATTAATAGACCGTGCAACAATAACAGAATTACTAACATTTGTTAATAAAGGTAATTCATATGAAGCAGCAAAAGGATATCATGACGATATGGTTATGAACTGTGTATTATTTGCATGGTTTGTAACAACAGAATTTTTCTATCATTTAACGGATTCACAAGTTAAAGACTTGTTGTATTCAGAACAACAAAAATTGATTGAAGAAGACCTATTACCAGCAGGAGTATTTGGTTCAACCCCTGCAGAAGAAGTCTCATTTGTAGATAAAGAAGGGGATAGGTGGTTTCAATCATAAAAAATGATGTGTTGGTGGGTTTTTATTTGTTATAAATAAAACAGTAAACAACACTTTTTACATTAACAGGAGTAAAAGAGTATGACATTTCAAGTATCACCAGGCGTTCAAATCTCAGAAATAGATTTGACAAATGTTGTTCCAGCAGTATCCAGTACAACTGGTGCATTTGCAGGTTCATTTAATTGGGGCCCTGTTGATGAAGTTGTAACAGTTTCAGATGCAAAGGGTTTGGTAGACAATTTTTCTTCACCAGCAAATTCAGTTGCAGGAGCTGAAGACTTCTACACAGCAGAATCCTTCCTTAAATATGGTTCTTCTTTAAGAATCGTTAGGGTAAACACAAACGGTCTTTTCAGTGCAAATGCAAGTGGAGATGCCTCATCATTATTAAAAAACAACGATGACTATGTAAACACTTATAAGAGTGGTGGACAAGCAGGAACTGCAGGACAGTGGATAGCAAGAAACCCAGGCTCATTAGGTAATTCATTAAAAGTATCATCATGTGCTAGTGCAAACGCATATTTCAACGAGAACGTAACTACAGTAGACGGAAATGAAGGAACAGGACAAACCGTTATCACTATGACTAGTGGTGCAGTGTTTATCGTTGGAGACATAATCAGATTTGCAGGACACAATACAGAATACAAAATTACTGCAATTAGTACAAATGATGTCACAATCGAAGCAGTAGGTCAACCTGCTGGAACTGGTTTAACAGTTGATGTTGCAGATGGAGTACAGGTATCAAGATACTGGGAACATTATGCATTATTCAGTAAAGCACCAGGCACATCTTCAGGTGCTACACTTGCAGGTGCAGGTGCAGACGAACTACACATTGTGGTTGTAGATGAAGATGGTTTAATTTCGGGTGCATCAGGAACAGTTTTAGAGTCATACGGTTTCGTATCACTTGCATCAGACGCTAAAGATGCACAAGGTGGTTCATTATACTATAAAGATGTAGTATCAACTGGTTCATCATGGGTATATTGGAGTGGACATAACACTGCAACAGACCTAACAGTTTCAGAAAATAGAACACTTGCTGACTCAGTAAGTGATGCATTCACTGGCCCATCAACACCTTTCTCATCATCACTAAGTGGTGGTGCTGATGGTAGAATATCTACTGCAGGTGAAAAACATGGTGCATGGTCAACTCACTTCGGTGATGCAGAGACTATAGACTTCTCATTATTATTAGTAGGTTCAACAAGAACTGATAATGGAAGTGGTGTTCAACAAGATATTCTTGCAGACTGGACAACATTAACAAACCAAGCAATCCTTCTTTGTGAAACAAGAAAGGACTGTATGGCAATATGTTCACCAAGATATGCAGATGTCGTTGGTGTTTCATCAGAAGCAACACAATCAAGTAATGTAATCACAACTGCAAATACAGCAACATCAAGTTCATATGCAGTTATCGATTCAACATGGGTATATCAATATGATAGATTCCATGACACATATAGATGGATTCCTGCAAACGGACATACTGCAGGTATTATGGCAAGGTCAGACCTATTGAGAGATGCATGGATATCTCCTGCTGGTTTCTCAAGAGGACAATACTTAGGTATTACTAAACTTGCATTCAATCCAAAACAAGGTTCAAGAGACGATTTATATCGTGCAAGAGTTAACCCTGTTGTCACATTCCCTGGCCAAGGTACATTGTTATATGGAGATAAAACTGCATTAACAACACCTAGTGCTTTTGATAGAATTAATGTAAGAAGGTTATTCATTGTATTAGAGAAAGCAATTGCAACTGCAGCTAAAGCTCAGTTATTTGAGTTCAATGATGCATTCACTCGTGCTCAGTTTAGAAGTGCAGTAGAACCATTCTTAAGAGATGTTAAAAACAGAAGAGGATTAGTAGATTATTCAGTTATTTGTGATGAAACAAACAATACAGACACTGTTATAGACAGAAACGAGTTTGTATGTTCAATCTTCGTGAAACCTGCAAAATCTATCAATTTCATAACTTTGAACTTTATTGCTGCTAGAAGTGGTGTTGAGTTTGAAGAAATATATAGTGCAGTTTAAGGAGAAATAAAACATGGCAACAATAGACCAATTTAAAGCACAATTAATCGGTGGTGGGCCAAGAGCCAACAGATTTAGAGTGTTTGTTCCTAGGACAGGAAATAAAATAGAGTTTTTGTGTAAAGCAACAAGTATACCTGCTGCTACAATCACTCCAGTAGAAGTCCCGTTTAGAGGTCAAATACTTAAACTTGCAGGTGATAGAACTTTTGAAGATTGGAGTATTACTGTTATAAACGATAATGAGTTCTCTGCAAGAACTGCTTTAGAAGCATGGCAAGAAGAAATCCAAGGATTTGGAACTTCTGATGGTGCAACTTCAACTGATTACTTAATTTCTCGTGCATTCGTAGAACAGTTAGGTAAAGATGATTCAGTCCTTGCGAGATATGAGTTCTTTAATATGTTCCCAAATTCAATCGGTTCAATAGATTTATCTTATGAAAACGGTGATGCTTTGGAAGAATTTGAAACAACATTCTCATATTCTCACTGGGAAAGAGTCGTTTAAGTAGAATTAAAGTGAAAATAACACTCAAGAAGGTGTTATAAATAATAGTATGGAAATATTTGGATTTGAAATATCTCGTAAAAAAGACGAGTTAAGAGCAACGACTGTCAATCAAGGACAGTCATTTGTTGCACCTGTAGATGATGATGGAACACCCGTCATTGCTCAACAGGCAGGTTATATCGGTGGTGGTGCTTATGGTTCCTATGTCGATATGGATGGTGGTATTAAGAATGAGGTTGAACTTATTCGTAGATACAGAGAAACATCCCTAGTACCTGAATGTGACGCTGCTATTGAAGACATTATAAATGAGTGTATCACATCGGATAGTGCAGATAGGATTGTGACACTTGACTTAAGAGATGTTAAACTCTCAGACAGCATCAAGAAAAAGATGCAAGACGAATTTAGTCATATCCTATCCTTAATGAAGTTCAATCAGAACTCTCATGAATTATTCAGAAAATGGTACGTAGATGGAAGAATATACTTCCATAAAGTCGTTGACTCTAAAAGACCTAAATTTGGTCTTGTAGATTTACGAAACGTAGACCCTCTTAAGATTAAGAAAGTTAGAAATGTAGAAGAAGAGAAGGGTAAAGACGGGATTAAAAGAATCAAATCTATTGAAGAATTTTATGTCTTTAATGATAAAGGATTCGACAAGAGTAGTGCTGTAGAAGGTTCTACACTTAAAATTGCACCTGAGGCAGTATGTTATACTACTTCGGGTCTTTTAGACTACAATAAAAATGCAGTTATCGGGTATCTGCATAAAGCATTGAAGACTGCAAATCAGTTATCAATGATGGAAGATGCACTTGTAATTTATAGATTATCAAGAGCTCCCGAAAGAAGAATTTTCTACATTGATGTAGGAAACCTTCCAAAAGCAAAGGCAGAACAGTACCTTGCAGAGACTATGAATAAGTATAGAAATAAACTTATTTACAATGCAGATACTGGTGAAATAAAAGACGATAGAAAACATATGAGTATGTTAGAAGACTTTTGGTTGCCAAGAAGAGAGGGTGGTAGAGGAACAGAGATTACCACTTTGCCTGGCGGACAGAACCTTTCAGAGATTGATGATATAGAATACTTTAAGAAGAAACTATACCAATCACTAAATGTTCCTTCGTCAAGAATGGAGGCGGACAATGGGTTTAACATGGGTCGGTCTTCAGAGATTAGTAGAGACGAACTTAAGTTTAATAAGTTCACTAACAGACTTCAGAAGAAGTTTGCTAGAACATTTACAGACATTTTAAGAACTCAAGTTATTCTTAAAGAGATTGTAAGTCAAGAAGAATTTGATAAGTTTAAAGACTTTATCCAATACGACTTTACTGCAGATAATCACTTTACAGAACTAAAAGAACAAGAGATTTTTAAAGAAAGATTAGATGCATTACAAGGTGCATCAGAGTATGTCGGTCAATACTTCTCACATGAATATGTAAGAAAGTATATACTTAGACAAACTGAAGAGGATATTGAACTTCTTGACCAGCAAATAAAGACTGAAAAAGAAACAATGCCAGACCAAGACGATGACGGTTTTTCATCATATTAGGAGATATAAATAATGAGTAGTGAAATAGCAAAAAAGATAGTAGATACCATAGAAACTGGTAATCTTTCGGATGCAAAAGAACTAATAGACCAAGGTATCAAACAGAAAGCTGCAGAGACCGTGGACATGAAAAGAGTAGAACTACAAGTTGATTGGATGAATCAATCATCAGAAACACAAGGGATGTAATGAAAAGTTTTTCTTCAATGCAAATAGAACTAAACGAGGCAAAGTTTAAACTTCCTCGTGGGGAGAAAGAATTGAAGAGAGATGCAACCAAAGTTGGTTCATCAAAAGTAGAAATAGTATACACTGATAACAAAGGTAAGGTTAATGTGTATATTGATGGTAATTTATTCAGTGAGAAACCTTACAAAGATTTAAAAAGTGCAGAGAAGGAGATGAAACAGATAAAATCTATCATGTCATCATCTGATATGCAAGAAGTAAAATTAGAGGACATTATAAATGAAATTAATAGCTGAATTTAACGAGACAATATCTCCAATCATCACCGAATCAAAAGATGGTAAAGGTAAAGACTACTTTATAGAAGGAGTCTTTATGCAAGCAGACATAAAAAATAGGAATGGTAGAATCTATCCTATGGAAGTAATGCAAAAAGAAGTTGACCGATATACAAAGGAGTTCGTAGAGAAAGACCGTGCATTCGGTGAGTTAGGACATCCTGAAGGGCCAACTATAAACTTGGATAAAGTGTCTCATTTAATCCAATCTCTTACACTAGAAGGTAAGAATTTTGTCGGTAAAGCAAAAATTTTAAGTACTCCTAATGGAGAAATAGTTAAAGCACTTATCAATGATGGTGCAAAATTGGGTGTATCATCTAGAGGTCTAGGTTCACTAGAACAGAAAGGTGGCGCACAAATGGTAAAAGGTGACTTCCAACTTGCAACAGCAGGTGATATCGTTGCAGACCCGTCTGCACCTGAAGCATTCGTTGAAGGAATAATGGAAGGAGTCGAATGGGTATATCAGAATGGTATACTTACTGCAGTTCAAGTTGAGCAGATGCAAAACGAGTTAAAAACTGCAAAACTAAATAAATTGGAAGAAACCAAGTTAAATCTATGGAAAAGGTTCGTTGAGAGTCTATAACATATAAATAAATTAAGTAGTTCATTAGAAACTAATAACAGGAGAAAAAAATGGCAGATTTAGAAAACAACCTAGAAAGTATCGAAGAGGTAAAACAACCTCATGACGGTGCTGAGAAAGGAGATTCAAAACCAGTCAAACAAGGTTCATCTGATGCCGCAGAAATTGGAAGTGGTAAAGTTGAAGTCGTCAAACCCGAAGAAAATCCTGTTGACAAAGCAGTTGCATCAGTAAAGAAAGCTGAAACAGCACCGTCTAACGAAGGTGACGTTCAGAAGAAAAACGCTGGTAAATCTGAAAAAGCAGATTCAATTAAAGAAGATGAAGAAGAGTCTAAAAAAGACGAAGTCAAATCTTCAAAAATGGAATCAATCAAAGCTATCGTCAACAATATGAAGGAAATGACTAAGGAAGACATCCAATCAGTATTGGGAACAATATCTGAAGAAGAAGTTGACGAAAGTTTGACAAAAGCAGAAGTTGCTAGAAAAGTAGTAGAGTCTTTAAAGTCTATGACTGAAGAAGAAGTTGCAGAAACTTATGGTAAACTTAACGCAAACAAGAAGACAGAAGAGGAAGAAGAAGTTAAAGAAGAAACTGAAGAAGTTTCAGAAGAAATTTCATCTGAATTAGAATCATCTCTTGTTGAAATTGAAATAGATGACGACCTATCAGCAATTTCAGAAGCATTAGACCTTTCTGAAGAAAATGCAGAAAAGGCAAAAACAATCTTCAAGGCAGCAGTTTCAAGTAAGGTACAAGAAGTATCTGAAGAATTGAAATCGCAGTATGAAGCAGAATTAAAAACCACAGTTGAGACTGTCAAAGGCGACCTATCGGAAGCAGTTGATAAGTACTTAACGTATTGTGCAGAAGAGTGGACGAAAGAAAACGAACTTGCTATAGAACGTGGTTTAAGGTCAGAAATGACAGAAAACTTTATTGAAGGTTTGAAAACATTGTTCGTAGAACATTATGTTGACGTTCCTGAAGATAAGTATGATGTTATTGATGAACTTGCAAATCGTCTTGACGAGATGGAACAAAAACTTGACAGTGAAGTAAATAGAAATATGGACATCACTGAAGAGTTAGATACACTCAAAAGAGATAACGTAGTTTCAGAAGCATCGAAAGATTTGACTGAAACACAAAAAGAGAAACTATCTTCACTTGCTGAAGGAGTAGACTTTAAAGATGCAGAAGACTTCGCTGAGAAGATTTCTGAAATCAAAGAAGCATACTTTCCTGCAGAAGGTGAAAGTGTAGTTGAAGAAACTTTAGTTGTTGAAGGTTCTGAAGAATTTAAAGTAGAGGAATCTACTGAAGTTCAGACTGACCCTACAATGGCAAAGTATACACAAGCAATCAGTAAGTTAAAACCATTAGGTTAAGACTTACTCAATAAAGGAAAAAAAATGTTTTTATCAGAAAACTTACAAGAAAAGTGGCAACCGATTCTAGAACACTCCGATTTACCAAAAATCGAAGACAACTACAAACGTGCTGTTACTGCTGTTATCCTTGAAAACCAAGAGAATGCTCTAAACGAAGACAGAGCTCAATTGGCGGAAGCAGCACCTTTAAATGCTACTGGTAGTTCAATTTCTAATTGGGACCCGATTTTAATCTCCCTAGTTAGAAGAGCTATGCCAAATCTCGTTGCGTACGACATTTGTGGCGTTCAACCTATGACTGGCCCGACAGGACTTATCTTTGCTATGAAAGCAAGGTATAACGACTATCCATCAGAATCTGTTGTAAATAAAACTGAAGCAATGGGAATCAACGAAGTTGAGACACGTTATTCTTCAGAAAACCAAACAGTGGCTGACGGTTTACAAGCTACGGCTAACTCAGACCCTTTTAACTCTGACTATGCAACTCATACTGGTTCAGGTATGACAACTGCAACTGCAGAAGCATTAGGTGATGTTGAAGCAACCAACGGTTTTGCTCAGATGGCATTCTCAATAGAGAAAGCAACTGTGACTGCAAAATCAAGAGCATTAAAAGCAGAATACACATTAGAACTTGCACAAGACCTCAAAGCAATCCACGGTCTTGACGCTGAGTCAGAACTTGCGAATATTCTTTCATCAGAAATTCTTGCAGAGATTAACAGAGAAGTTGTTAGAACAGTAAACGTACAAGGTAAAACAGGTGCATCAGCAACTGCAGTGCCTGGTACTTTCAACTTAGACGTTGATGCAAACGGAAGATGGTCTGTTGAGAAATTCAAAGGTTTATTATTCCAAATCGAAAGAGAATCAAACACAATTGCTAAAGAAACAAGAAGAGGAAAAGGAAACTTTATCCTATGTTCTTCAGACGTAGCAAGTGCATTGTCAATGGCGGGTGTATTAGATTACGCTCCTGCTCTTTCAACTAACCTAAACGTAGATGACACAGGCAATACTTTTGCTGGTGTTCTTAACGGAAGAGTTAAAGTATATGTTGACCCTTATGCAGGTGTTGACTACTTAACAGTAGGTTATAGAGGTACTAACCCTTATGATGCTGGTCTTTTCTATTGCCCATACGTTCCATTACAAATGGTTCGTGCAGTAGGTGAGAACACATTCCAACCAAAAATCGGTTTCAAAACTAGATATGGTATGGTTTCAAATCCATTTGTCGGTACTACACCAGCAAACGGACTTGCATCAGCAGGTACTAACCAGTACTACAGAAAATTTGCAGTGTCAAACATTCTGTAAGACGAAAGTCTCATTACCTTCGGGTAATACTAAAAAGGTCTCTTACGAGACCTTTTTTTTTGTTTAATGACTTTAATCGTTCAATGTCTAGGGAATACCCTATTCTTTACACCGTGTCCTTCAAGTGGAGCCTTACTCCAATTTTATCTAGGTCAATAGGTAGTGACCATAAAGAAATTCGTTTACCACACCTTCCCAATTCGTCAAAAATTTCAAGTGTTTCTCTGTTCGGATTCTATCCACACCTCACGATTATATGCCACGTCTTAATTGACTTTAACAGTGTGGAACACCTTTTCTATACGGAACAACCTCTCACAACCATCTTACTTCCGTCTCGATTTCCTACTTTACTAGTATACCAAAAAGTAGAGGGGATTGTCAACCTAAATATAAGGTAAAGAATAATCTTTACATTACACATACACACACAGGAGAAAAATATGAGTAATTCAACAAAATCGGGGTTCGAAATCAGAGCCGACTTATTATCACAAGCAGAAGGTCTTTTAACCTCTAATTATCAGAGGGAAGTTGATGCTATCTATGCACACAACGATTCATTCCCAAATGATAAGAAACCTTTACCACTAAGAGAAATCACTGGTGAAGAGGTTATTAGAGTTGCAAGACAATTGAATGAGTTCGTCATCGAAAAATAATATTTGTCTGTCGTGCAATTTGTGTTGTTCACAGCCGAATGAGACAATCCACCTCTTTGATAAAGAATACGAACTATTCGATGTAAAGGATATTACCTCATATGAAGGTGAAAGCTTTACACATAGTGTGACTTTTGATAGGGGTGGTTGCACAAACCTAACACCAAATGGCATATGCAGGGTTTATGATAAACGACCATACACTTGCAGAAAATTTGAGTGTGGAGTATTAGTAAAATACAAAAAAGGTGAGTATGATTATGATAAATCCAAACGACTCATACAACTTGTTAAAAATGGTGACATAAAAGTTTGGAGAGAGGAATTTGAGAAAGACTCTATTTCACCAAAAACGGTGATGAAAAAAACATAAATAACTGTATAACGGAGAATAAAATGACAGATTATGAAAGAACAGTGAAAGTTTTAGAAGGCCCTTGGTCAGATAAAGCATTTCCAAATGGTGAAGAAACAACCAAAGGAGTTATCAGTAGAAAAATCATTACACTATACGAACAAGACGGATACCTATGTGAAGAAGTCGTCACTAGAGAGTATAGAGAAAATGATTATCAAGATACTTCAACAAACAAGAGAGTAATAAAACTTGGCAACTAATATCAATACATCTATTCTTAATAAGAATAATTTCAGACTTATTATAGACAAGATTCCTACAGTGGAATACTATGTTAGGTCTGTTAATATCCCTGGCTTACAGTTTACAGAAGTGGAGACTGGTGCAGGTGTCGGAGTGGATGCATTTTTTCCAGGCGACAAAGTTTCCTTTGATAACTTAGAAGTACAGTTCCTTGTTGATGAGGATTTAGAAAACTTTAAAGAGGTGTATGATTGGATGAATGCAATTATACCAATCAAAGACCCTTCAGACTTTAAAAACTATGTTTCATCAACCACTAATGCAACTGGAGAGTTGTCAGCAATCAACAATGACTTAAATCAATATTCAATGATTACACTTGTAATGAACACTAATAAGAACATTCCAAATAGATTCTTAAGATTCTATGACTGTTTCCCTACAGGAATTAGTGGAATGGAATTGGAATCGGGTTCTGAAACTGAACCAGTAGTGTGTACAGCAACATTTAGATTTACTTATTACGATATAGAAACCACTTCATAAAACCCACTTTTTGTGGTATAATATACAGTATGAACTTAGATGAATTAAAAACCATGTGGAAAGAAGATTGTGAGATAGATGATATCGAACTAGATAATGCATCCCTCGAAGTCCCTAAACTACATGCAAAATACCAAGACTTACTAACCAGTAAACTTTTACTAGCAAAACAATACGAATTTAAATACAACGAACTACTCAAAGATAAGTGGTTGTGGTATAATGGTAAAATGGACATGGATAGAATTAATGAATTGGGATGGGAACATGACCCACTTGATGGTGTCAATGTCATGAAAGCAGACATGCATTACTTTTACAATTCAGATAAAGACCTTATGGAAATGAAGGCAAAACAAGATTACTTAAAGATAACAATAGATTTTCTCAAAGAGTGTATGCAAAACATTACTTGGAGACACCAAACAATTCGTAATACGATTGATTGGAGAAAGTTCATGGCAGGAAGTTAAATGATACTAAAAAATTATATTTGGAATGCACCGTCCTTTTTCAATGATAGGGAAGTAGAACTTTTCCATAAAGTTGCAGATAGAATTGATTTTATGGATGCACAGATTGGATTGGGACAAAAAGACCCCGATGCAGATGGTGAACTAAAAGGAGATTTTGATGAGGAGATTAGAAGTTCAAAAGTAAAATGGCTTGGTGGAGATGTGATTCCACAAGAACTTATAGATAAAACGTATGAAGCATTATCTCTTGCATGTAGTGAAAGTGGTTGGTCTGATTTAATTACGGAGAATGAAGCACCTCAGTATACAGTTTACGATGCACAACCTAATAAGAAGAAAGGGGATTTCTATACATGGCATACTGATGCAGGGCCAGAACCATTACCAAGTGGGGTTATAAGAAAATTAAGTATGACTATACAATTATCAGACCCCGATGATTACGAGGGTGGTCATTTCCAATGGTTAGAACCACATAGACAATTAGATAAAATAACACAAGAGAACACCAATATTGATTTAAATCAATCTATAAGAACCGTTCCATTTTCTGCAAAGGAAAAAGGAAGTGTAGTAGTATTCCCTTCGTTTGTTTATCATCAAGTGACACCAGTTTTAAGAGGTACAAGAAAATCACTAGTTGTGTGGTTTAACGGTCAACCTTATGTCTAATACAGTTCGTGTCTCTAAGATAGACGAAGTTTTTTTAAAGGTAGAATGTCCTGATGATGGTCTTGCAAAAGACTTGTTTGACTTCTTTTCCTTCACAGTTCCAAATGCAAAGTTCATGCCTTCCTATAGAAATAAATGGTGGGATGGTAAGGTTCGTTTGTTTTCAATCAAAACAAGAAAGATATACATAGGATTACTTCCTTATATAGATGAGTTCTGTAAAGAACGAGGATATAATTTTGAAGGTGTCGAAGATGTCATTGGTGATAAGAATAGAATGTCAGATGAGGATATAGATTTCTTTATCAATGGTGACGATTTAATTCCAGGCTTGGGACTTCCATTTCAACCAAGAGATTATCAGATAGATGCATTCAATACTGCAGTGCAATATGGTAGACAATTATTACTTTCACCCACTGCAAGTGGTAAGTCATTAATCATATATATGCTATGTAGATGGTTTGAAGGAGAAATGTCTCTACCAAACTTTAAATCAGTTATCATCGTTCCAACCACTTCACTAGTAGAACAGATGACAAAAGACTTTGAAGAGTATGGATACAAGGAAAAGGTCTGTAAAATATATCACGGACAAGAAGTGTTTGATGCACCAATAACAATCACCACATGGCAATCATTCGCAAAAGCACCAAAGGAGGTGTTAAGTTCTTTTGATATGGTTGTCGGTGATGAAGCACATTTATTCAAAGCAGATGTTCTTAAAGGTATCTTAGAAAAGATGAAAAAGACTGCAATACGATTTGGAACTACTGGAACACTTGATGGTTCAGAGGTTCATAGATTACAACTCGAAGGTTTGTTCGGCCCAGTCAAAAAGGTTATATCAACTAAAGATTTAATGGAAGATGGAACTATTGCAAATCTTTCAATTGATTGTATCATACTTCGTCATACTAAACAGAAGAAAGGAAACTACCAAGAAGAGATGGACTACTTGGTCAGCAATGATAGTAGGAACGAATTTATATGTAATCTTGTATATTCACTCAAAGGAAATACATTAGTCTTGTTTCAATATGTAGAGAAACATGGTGCAGTCTTACATGGTAAAATGTTTAAGAGACTTGATGATAAACTACACTATGTTTACGGTGGAACAGATGTGACCGATAGAGAAGAAGTCAGAACAATCGTAGAGAAAGCAGAAGATAATGTTATTCTTGCATCATACGGAACATTCTCAACTGGTGTTAACATTAAAAAGATTGACAATGTAGTCTTTGCATCCCCATCTAAATCAAGGATAAGAAATCTACAGTCTATTGGTAGGGGTCTTCGTAAGACTGAAGGCAAGACTGAAATGAGATTATTTGATATTGCAGATGATTTACAATGCAATAACTACACACTCAACCACCTTAAAGAAAGAATAAATATCTATAACGAAGAAGGTTTTAAATACGAAATTAAACAATTCAATCTATGAGATACGAAGTAATAAAAATAATAACAGGTGCTGAGATTTGTGGTATGGTCGAAGAGGTGGGAGACACCTTAAGGATTACTGCACCAATGATATGTCAACTTTCAAGACTGGATTTAACCAATACTCTTGCAACCTTCGTACCTTACACACCTGTAAGTGCAGATTCAATGATTACCTTAGATACTGTACATGTTCTACATAGAAGTAGAATGAGTGAACAATACATCCCCTTTTATGATGAAGCATCTTCCAAATGGTTAACCCTTGTTGAAACTGAGTCAATCCCTTTGACCAACAAGATGCCAAAGATGGAATACATCAAAGACACCATCAACAAATTAGTTGCAGGGATGTCAGATGAAGAATTAGATAAACTGGAAGAGGAACAATTCTTAGAAGAAGATTCTCTTCTTGCACCAACCGACCCTAAGAAAATTCATTAGGATTCTAGTTTGTCTAAATATGTGCGTATAACATAGATTTATATCACATTATACAAAAAACTTATAACTTACTTTTAGGAAAACCATGACCACAGCAACTTATTTTGCGAAGAGCATGGTACGAAAAGCTAGAGAAGTCAACCATGTCATTCGTCCT
>Ga0222718_10000903_pt1 | contig 30206 bp, 27 predicted proteins | sample C33_27DmetaG_FD_165045 | JGI IMG/M metagenome (GOLD analysis project Ga0222718, IMG submission 165045) | Estuarine water microbial communities from San Francisco Bay, California, United States - C33_27D | ecosystem: Environmental > Aquatic > Marine > Unclassified | place: USA: California...
TCGGCCGAAGAAATCGTGGCCTGGATCGAGCCGAACATCGGCGTGGCTGCAATAGGCCGCCTAGCCTGACCCACGATGAAGGGTCTGACGACGATGCCGAAGCCGACTTCAGGTGATCTCGTTGCCGGTATCTCGGTCGCCTTGGTCGCCCTACCTCAATCGCTCGCCTATGCCGAGATCGCTGGCATGCCCCCGCAGTACGGCTTGTTCGCGTCGGCTCTGCCTCCGATTCTCGCCGCGTTTTTTGTCTCGTCGCGCTACCTGCAAACCGGACCGGTTGCCTTGACCGCGCTGCTGGCGTTCGGAGCCCTCGAACCGCTGGCAACGCCCCAGTCCGGCCAGTACATCGAGTTGGCGGCGTTGTTGGCGCTCCTCGTTGGGGTGTTCCGTGTGGCCCTCGGGTTGCTGCGCATGGGTGGGGTGGCGTACCTGCTGTCAGAGCCCGTGCTCACCGGGTTCACGACCGGTGCGGCGATCCTGATCTTGTCGAGCCAGCTGCCGAAGATCTTCGACGTTGCGACCGATGGTGACGGCGTGTTGGCCGACGCATGGCAGGCCATCACCTCCCCCGACGAATGGCAGACCGGGGCGATCGGCTTCTCCCTGTTGACACTTGGATGCATGTTCGGGGGCCGCCGACTCAACAAGCTCTTCCCGGGGGTCCTGGTTGCCGTCATCGCTGGCGTGATCGTTTCGGCGGTGACCGACTACTCCGGGAGCGTGGTCGGCGAGCTCGATGGCGGTTTCGTGTCGCTGACGTTCGACTTTCCGTGGGACCAGATCGGCGACCTCACACTCCCGGCGCTTGTCATTGCACTCGTGGGCTTCGCTGAGCCGTCATCGATCGCCCGAACGTTTGCGGCTGAAGAACGCGAGCCGTGGGATGCCAACCGCGAGATGGTTTCACAAGGTGTCGCGAACCTTGCGTCCGCTTTCTCGGGCGCATTCCCGGTCGGCGGTTCGTTCAGTCGAAGCTCGCTCAACCGCCTGGCCGGAGCAAACAGCGCCTGGGCAGGCGCGATCACCGGGACGTTCGTGCTGCTCGCACTGCCACTCACCCCTCTGCTGGAGGATCTTCCCAGCGCGATCCTCGGAGCGATCGTCCTCGGTGCGGTTGTCAAGCTCGTCGCAGTGGGCGAACTGGTGCGGCTGGTCCGACGCAATCTCCTGCAGGCCGCAGTGGGCATCGGCACACTGGTTGCCACGCTGGTCTCCGCTCCTCGGGTGGAGCGCGGGATTCTCGTCGGCGTTGCGCTCGCTCTTGGTAGCCACCTCTACCGCGAGCTTCAGGTCACCACGCCGAGCTCGCGCAACGGTGATGTTCTCACCGTCGCACCCGAGGGGGTGCTGTGGTTCGCCACGATCCCGAATATCGAGCGGCTCATTCGCCTTGAGATCGCTGAGCACCCCGACATCGCGACCGTGGTCCTCGATCTGGGTGGTGTCGGCCGCATGGATTACTCAGCGGCTGCAGCGCTTCGCCGCCTCGTCGAGGAGATCAGCACCACCGTCAACGCCGTGTCCGTTGAGATCATCAATGTTCGCCAAGGCGCGGCACGCGGTGCTGCGCTTCATCTCGAGGATTGAGCGCTACCAGACCACTGGGCCGGTGGTACCGAGTGCCGTTCCTTCGGTGCGGACACCCTTTTCGGTCAACTCCGGCCCGATCTCCCGCCACAGTTTCGGCAGCTTGTAGTGCACCACACGGGGGAACAGATGGTGGAGCGCGTGATGGTCGTGACCGCGGGTGATGAGCGTTGATCCGGGGAACGTCGCAACGCGAGTGTCGACGTAGCGGCCGATCTTGCCGTCGGCAGGGTGATGCGGGTACCAGGCGAAGATGAACGCCAACCACCAGATCACGAAGGTGCTGGGAACGAACCACAGCCAGAGGGCTTCCCAGCCGAAGCCCATGGCGAATGTGGCGATCAGCGCAATGGTGCGCATCAGCCAGAATCGGAACGTGTAGCGATCCTCCTCCCGGCTGCGTTTGGGGCGAGCACCTTGGACCTTGATCACCTTCGGGAGCAGGATCCGTGCCGGTGGAACGAAGGCGAACAGCGGGAGAAACGTGTTGATCAGGGTCCCGGCGTAGAGCTTCGGGAGCAGTTCGCGTTTGGTGCCGTGGACGAAGAAGTCGGGGTCTTTCGCTGGGTCGTTGGTGAAGGCGTGGTGCTTCATGTGGGAGATCCGGTGCCCTCGATAGGAGAAACCGACCCAGAACGACGACGTCATGCCGACGATTTCCTCGCCCCAGCGAGCCGTCGAGACGTCACCCCAAACATTGCCGTGGGCGGCCTCGTGCAACGGCATGTAGAAGGTTGTCGCGATCACGAAACTCGCAAGTGCGCCGAGCCACAGGGGAACAGGACCGGAGATCGTTGCGACCACGAGTGCGATCCAGACTGCGCTGAAAGACAGCCAGGTGACGATGAGTCGCACCGCGATACCGCCGCGGTACGGCGCAACCTTTCGTCGCTCGTCGCGACGTTCGATCCGCAACTGGTCGGAAGTGCCAGACATGCTGCCAGCTTACAGTGTAAGTCGGCGGCTGGGGAAGATCACTCGAACGGCCGCTCGTCCCACCATGGCATGCTCGGAGGCAGCTGACTGCTCGGCTTGCCCTCGAAGTGGGCAGGACGTTTCTCGAGAAAGCTGGCGACACCTTCTGCGGCATCGGGTCCGGCACCGAGTTCCTGCACCATCCGGCTGTCGACCTTGTGGGCCTCCATCGGGTGGTCGGCCCCGAGCATCCGCCACAGCATTTGGCGGGTGGTCGACACCGACAACGGTGAGGTTTCCTCGGTAAACGTCCGGGCGAGTTCGCGGGCGGCGGGGAGGAGTTCGTCAGGAGCGTGGAGGCTGCGCACCAGGCCGGCGTCGAGGGCCTCGGCAGCTGAGAACACCCGACCGCTGTAGGTCCATTCGAGCGCGCGGCTGATTCCGACGACGCGCGGGAGGAACCAGCTCGAGCACGCCTCGGGCACGATGCCGCGACGAGCGAACACGAACCCGAACTTCGCCTCGGTCGAGGCCAGCCGGACGTCCATTGGCAGCGTCATGGTGACCCCAACACCGACGGCGGCACCGTTGATTGCGCCGATGATCGGTTTGACCGACTCGTAGATACGCAGCGTGAGCTGGCCTCCACCGTCGCGTTGAACCTTCGGCTTGGCCGAACCGTCGCCGACGTTGGCCGAGTAGTCGAACGTGGCGCTGCCGCCCGAGAGATCGGCGCCTGCGCAGTAGCCGCGACCTGCCCCAGTCCAGATCACGGCCCGAACATCGTCGTTGGCATCGGTGTGGTCGAGCGCGGCCATCAGCTCACGGCGCATCGACTCGTTCATGGCGTTGAGCTTGTCGGGCCGGTTTAGGGTGACTGTGGCGACGCCGTCCTCGATCTCGAAGACGATGTTGTCGAAGTCGGGCGTGGTCACTCGGCGGAGCCCTCGACGATGAATGAGGCGGTGGTAGCGGTGGAGCCGCCGATGTTGAGTGTGGCGACCCGCTTCGCTCCGTCGACCTGGTACCCGCCTGCCGTGCCGGTGACCTGCTTCATCGAGTCGACCAACATGCGGGCGCCGGTGGCGCCGACGGGGTGACCGCCGCCGATGAGGCCACCGCTGGCGTTCACGGGCATCTTGCCGTCTCGTTCGAGCCAGCCTTCTTCGACTGCCTTGAACGATTCGCCGGCTGCGGTGATGCCGAAATGATCGATCGCAAGGTACTCCGACGGCGTCATGCAGTCGTGGGTCTCGATTGCGTCGAGGTCGTCGGTGCCGCTGATACCGGCACGTCCGAATGCATCGGTGATCGCCCGCCTCACGTGGGGCATGACGTACTCGCTGTCGGAGCTCCGCTCGAACTTTTGGTCGATCGGTAAGCCGACGGTGGTGTGGCCCCAACCCACGATGCGAGCCTTTGGCTTGTGACGCCTTGACTCGAGCCAGCGGTCGCTCACCAAGACCACACCGGCTGCGCCGTCGGTGATCTGGGTGACGTCGTTGCGCCGGAGCCGACCTTCCACAACCGGGTTGGCGTGGTCGTCGTCGCTGAAGGACTCGGGGGTGAGGTTCCACATCCGGGTCTGCGCGTTCGGGTTGTCTTGGGCGTTGCGGAGGTTGAGTTCGCCGATCGCCCGCAGATGCTCGTCGTTGATCCCATAGCGCCGGTCGTATTCGTTGGCGACGCGGTTGAAGGCGTAGGGCCAGAAGAACTCGACCCCCTCGGTCTCGTGGCCAACCCATGCAGCTGCGGTCTGCACGGCCGCGGCTTGGGCGCCCGGCATGTTCTTCTCCTGCTCGACGCCAAGCACGAGCACACAGTCGTAGCGGCCGGCCTCGATCTCGGCCATTGCAGCAAGCGTGGCCATCGACGAAGAAGCGCAGGCTGCCTCGTGTCGCATCGCCGGCACGCCCCACAGCTCGGGGATCACCGTGGCCGGCATCGCTCCGAGATGGCCCTGCCCGTTGTAGAGCTGGCCGAACGCATTGCCGACATGGATCGATTCGATGTCGGTGGCATCGATGCCGGCATCGGCGAGAACCGCTTCGATCGCTTCCTTCGTGAGGTCGCTCACGTCCTGGTCCTGCTTCGCAATGTTGCGGGCGAAGTCGGTTTGATGGCCGCCGAGAATTGCAGTCACTGTTCGCTCTCTGTTGTCGCTGGCTGCCGCCAGATCTGTCGGAGTTCAGGTTTGACGACCTTGCCCACGGGGTTGCGGGGAAGCGCGTCGAGGTATTCGAGTCGTTCGGGCAGCTTGTAGCTGGCGATCTCATATTCGCGCAGGTGGGCGATGAGTTCGTCAAGCGATGGAGGTTCGCCGTCGGGGCCCGCTACGGCGAACACGCCCACCTTCTCGCCCAGATCAGGGTGAGGGAAGCCGACGGCGGCGCATTCGACGATGGCAGGGTGGTCGGCGACCAACGCCTCGACCTCGGCCGCGCTGATGTTCATGCCGCCACGGATGATGATGTCCTTGGCCCGGTCGACGAACTTCAGCAACCGAGGCGGGTCGTCGCCGGTGACGTACTCGAAGAGGTCGCCGGTGCGGTACCAGCCGTCGGCGTCGAATTCGGCCCCGTCGCTCCCGACATAGCCGTCAAAGACGGTGATGCCTCGGAAGCGCAACTCGCCGATGGTTCCCGCTCCGGTGATCGTTGTCTCGTCCTCGAGGTCGACCAGTTTGATCTCGACACCGGGCCGGTCGGGGACCGGAAAGTAGCGGGCCCGCTCGGTCGGATCGGGTACGGCCTCCATCGTTGACAGCAACGCGGCGCCTTCGTTCGACCCGAACACGTTGGCGATCTCGATGCCGCGGTCCTGCCATCCTTGGACCATCCACGGATCGAGGGGTGCTGAGCCAGAGGAGATGGTGCGGATGTTCGACAGGTCGAGCGAGTCGAGCAGTTCGGTGTTGCCCAACAGCATGTTCAGCGCAGCGGGCGGCACGACCGTGTAGGAGATTCGCTCACTCACGAGCTGCCCGAGGAAAACCTGGAGGTCCAGAGGCTGATGCAGGGCCAGGAATGCACCGACCTCGGCCCATGGCACGAGCATCCCGCCGATCCCTGCCATGTTCACGACTGGGAACGGACACAGGATGCGGTCGGTTGCAGAGATCCGTAGTTCGTTAACCTGAAAACTCGACGATGCCATCCACTGGCCATGCGTCCGCGGGACCCCTTTGGGCGTGCCGGTGGTGCCCGAAGTCCAGCAGATTGTGGCGCGAGTCTCGGCGTCGACCGAAGCAGACCTGATGGGTGGTCCGGGCTTCGTCGACGGCGACGAGATTGCCATCATTGCGTACTCGCCGAGCGTCGCCGTGGCGGAGTCGACCTGGTCGGGTCGGTCGGGTCGGTTGGTCGTGACGAAGACGTCGAATCCGGCGGTCTCGACTCCGTGGCGGAGTTCGTGGGCGCGGTGCTGAATCGGGAACGGAACGGCCACGGCACCAAGCCTGAAGCAGGCGAGAATCGTGATCGGGAGCTCGACGACGTTCGCAAGCTGGATCCCGACCGGCACGCCAGGACCGACCCCGAGCTCAGCGAGGGCGGCTGCTGTCCCGTCGACTCGGGCGTCAAGTTCCGACCAGGTCAATCGGACCGGTTCGCCACCGTCGACCGACACGCGATTCGGTGCGTCGGCCAACGCCGCCTCGTCGGGTCGGGCGGCGACGGCGCGGCGGACGAGATCGTCGATCGATGTCGGCTCGGTCATGAACGCCAGCCTGCCAGAGATGGCGCTGCTCGTCCCTATGCGCAAACCTAGGGGTCATGCAGGTCCAGTTGGTCAACGAGGTGCATGGTGGGCTTCCACTCGACGACGATCATCCGTATCGCACGGGTGTGTGGCGTCCGCAGTACCGCGAGTACGACGCCTGGGACCTCGACGTCGAGGGGGAGATCCCTGACGATCTGGCCGGGACGTACCTTCGCAACACCGAAACAGCTGTCTTCGAACCGATCAGGCGGTACCACCCGTTCGACGGCGATGCGATGCTGCATTCGATCTCGTTCGGCGGGGGCGAGGCCCGGTACTCGAACCGCTTCGTCCGCACCGAAGGGTTCCTTGCCGAGCAGGAAGCCGGCCGCTCGCTGTGGGCGGGCATCACCGAACATCCGTCGAACGCGGTCGCTGATCATGGCTGGGGAGCGCGGTCGATGATGAAGGACAACGCCTCGACCGACGTGATCGTTCACCGGGGTGAAGCGTTGGCGAGTTTCTACCAGTGCGGTCAGCTCTATCGTCTCGACCCGCACACGCTCGAGACGAAGGGCACCACCCGCTGGGACGACTGGTTCCCGGCCGAGGGGGTGTCGGCCCACAAGCGAGTCGACGAGCACACCGGAGAGCTGTTGTTCTTCAACTACAGCGTCGAGGCGCCCTACATGCACTACGGGGTGATCGACTCCGATGGCCATGTCGCCACCTATATCGACGTCCCGTTGCCGGGGCCTCGTCTTCCCCACGACATGATGTTCACCGAGAACTATTCGATCCTGAACGATCTTCCGCTGTTTTGGGACCCGGAGGCGTTGGCAAACGGCTACTACTCCAACGTGTTCCGGCGCGATCTTCCGAGTCGGTTCGCGATCGTGCCCCGGCACGGCACCACCGACGACATTCGGTGGTTCGAGGCTGATCCGACGTTCGTGTTGCATTGGACGAATGCGTACGAAGACGGTGACGAGGTCGTGCTCGACGGCTTCTTCCAGCACAACCCGACTGCCCGCGGTGTCGACCGCAGTGCAGCGGTCAACCCGCATCACAAGGGGTTCGAGACGCTGGACATGAACGTGTTGCAGGCTCGCCATCACCGCTGGCGGTTCAACCTGGTCACTGGTGAGACGAAGGAGGAGTCGCTCAGCGATCGGTGCCTCGAGTTCCCGATGATCAACGGGCAGCATCTGGGTCGCCCGTACCGCTACAGCTACAGCGCACGCTGCTCGCACGGCCTTTTCGCCTTCGACGGTCTGGTGAAGCAAGACCTCGAGTCGGGGGTCGAGGAACTCTGGGCGGCCCCTGCGGGCACGTTCGTCTCTGAAACGGTCGTTGCGCCGAAGCTCGGTTCAAATGCCGAGGATGATGCCTACCTGTTGACGTTCTCGTCCGACATCGTCGACGACGAGTCGCACTGCGAGATCTTCGATGCCAGCGATCCGACCGCCGGTCCGATCTGTCGGGTCAAGCTGCCCGAGCGCATCTCCAGCGGCACTCACGCCACTTGGGCCCCGCAGAGCCGGCTGGGCTGAGCGCTAGTCGGCCGGGAAGGCGACCTCGTCGAGGTACCAGTCGACGAGGTCGTGACAGCGGCGCGAATTGGCGGCCTGCCTCTTGCGCATCTCGGCGAGCATGTCGTCGGCGACGATGCCGACCTCGTCGAGGTATGTCGGCGGGCTATCGCGGAGAAAGCCCTCGACGTGGGGGACGTCGACTTCGGGGTGAAACTGGGTGCCCACGCTTCGACCGATGCGGATCAGTTGTGTCGAGGACTCGTTGCGGCCGAGGACCTCAGCACTGGGTGGTGGGTGGAAGCGATCATGGTGCCACTCGAACCACGGCCCGTCGCCGATGACGTCAGGAGCGCCGTCGAGTGGTTCGACGTCGTACCAGCCGACCTCGATGGTGGGCGAGACTTCGACCGAGCCGCCCATTGCGTCGGCGATCAGCTGGCCCCCAAAACAGACGCCCAGCACGGGCTGGTTGCGCTCGATCGCCGCGCGAATGTCGGCGATCTCGTTATGAATCCAGGAACTGATCTGGTCCTTGTCGGTAAGTGATCGGATGGAACCCATCACGACGATCAGGTCGAAGTCCTCGAATGCAGGCCAAGGGATGAACGCTTGGGGCCGGTCGTAGTCGTCGGTTACCACGTGGGTGTGGAGGTGGTATCCGCGTTCGGCGAGACGGATACCCACCTGCCCCGACGGGCCATCGGGCTCGTGGGCGATGACGAGGGCTCTGCGAACGGGCTGACTCACAGATCGAACCATACGTGGGCCTGGCCGGTCCCGGCGACGGCCTCGTAGGCGCCGAACTGTTCACCGGTAGCCGTGCAGGCCGCACCGCCGAGTGCTCCGAGCATCGTGAGGTAGTGCCCGAAGAATCCCTCGGGCGCGAACTGTCGGAACTTGGGGAGAAAGTCGAGCACGGCGGCGTGGTCGCCGCGAGTGAGCCACTCGAGCACCTGGCGATCGGCGGTGGCCGCTTCGGGGGTTCGAATGTGCTGGTCGGGATCGGCAGCTTCGTGGTCGCGAAATTCCCGCAGCGGCCAGAACCGGTGGCTCAGCCCGCCACTGGCCAGGATGATGACGCGTCGGTCAAGGGTCGCCACGGCGTCGGCGAGCAGCTGGCCGAAGAGCAGGAAATCATCAGCCTCGGCGGTCTGGCAGATGCCGGTCGACACCCACCGTTCGTCACCCTGCAGGAATTCCAGCAGGTTGACGGTGGGGTAGTGGACGGGCAGGTACTCGTCGTCAATCGCCGTGATCCAGGTGTCGTTGCGGCTCTCGGACTGCGCTGCCCACGCCTCGGCGAGCTCTCGGTCGCCGGGCATGTCGTAGGGAACTTGGCGCATCCCGCGGGGGAGCTCATCGGAGGTGAATCGGCCGGCGCGATGGTCGCGTGCGTCGACGATGTGTTCGATGGTCGTGAACCAGTGGGTGTCGATCACGACGATCGTGTCCGCCCCGAGGGGCTCGAGCTTTTCGGCACGGAGCTGATGAAGTCCGGCGTGCAGCGTCGTGTCGTTGCCGTGGTTCATCTCGCGCCGGATGGCTTCGGGCAAAACGAGGGTGGGAACGTGCGACACGAGCCCGGCTCCGATAATTGCTCCCATGGTCTGCTCCTGAATCTCTGCTGTTGGTGTGATCCGGCGCTGGCCTATGCGATCACGCGGACCGGCATCCGTTTGATGCCGGCGATGAAGTTCGAGCGCAGGTGGGCGATGTCGCCGGCTGGCTCGAGTCGATCGACCCGCTTCATCAGTTCCTCGAAGACCAGGCGAACCTCCATGCGGGCCAACCATGCGCCGAGACAGAGGTGGGGTCCGTTGCGCCCGAACGCCATGTGATCGTTTCTTGGTCGGGCCATGTCGAAGCGGAAGGGGTTGGCGAAGCTGTCTTCGTCGTGATTGGCGGAGTTGAACCACATGGCCACCTTGTCACCGGCCCTGATTTTTTTGCCGCCGAGTTCGGTGTCGACGGTGGCCGTGCGGCGGAAGTGCATGGTCACTGCGCTTGTCCGAAGTACTTCTTCGACCGCGTTCACCATCAGGTCCGGTCGACCCCGCAGGCCTCGCCAGAGCTGCGGGTGGTTCATCATCGTCCAGACTCCGTGCGTCATCGTGTAGCGCGTGGTGTCGTTGCCAGCGGCCACGAGCAGGGTGAAGAAGTTGTTGAACTCGTGATCGGTGAGGGGCACGCCGTCGATGGCTGGCTCGAGCAGTTGGCCGATGATGTCGTCGTGCGGGCAGCCGCGACGTTTCTCGGCCTGCTCCTGGGCGAACTGGAAGATCTCGATCGCTGCGGGGGAGCGGAACGGGACCATGCGGAACTCATCGGTGTCGACGAGGTCGACCGGGTAGTCGGTGAAATCGGGATCGGTATTGCCGAGCAGGGCGTCGCCCCAGGTGACGAGCTTGCGGCCGTGCTCGTCGGAGGTGCCGAGCAGCTTGCCGAGCATGCGCATCGGGAGCTCTTCGGCGATGTCGTGGACGAAGTCGAACTCGTCGTTTTGTAAGGCGCGCTCGATGACCTCGGCGGCAAGGGACCGGATCGGCTGCTCGAAGGACTCGACCGTTCGGCGGGTGAAACCCTTGTTGACGAGCCGTCGGTAGCGGGTGTGCTCCGGTGGATCCATTTCCATCATCGTCTTTCGCGCTGCGTTCTCTTCAGCGTCCATCTCTTCGAGGCGGATACCTTGCGCAGAGGTAAAGGTTTCGACGTCGCGACTGACGTGCAGCGCGTGGTCGTATTTGGTGATCGACCAGAATCCTGACCCGTCGGCCTCGGGGGTCCAGTGGACGGGGTCGTCCCTACGGAGCCGGGCGAAGGTCGCGTGCGGGACCCCGTTGGTGTAGGTGTCGTGCGACGTGATATCGGCGTCGTCGGGGCCGAGGTCGGCGAGGTAGTCGTCGACGAACGTGGCGCTCTCTGCCATGTCTGCCACTCTAATCGTTTGGTACCAAACGATTAAGCCAGGCCGGGTGAATGGTCGTTGCGTCCGAGGACCTCACGTCGCCAACGGGTTCGGGTGGGCGACGATTGTCGTTCCGGCGTGCATCGACTGGCCGACCTGGCGGAAATAGCCGCCGATGATCTCAAAGGGCGCGAGACGGGTGAGTTCCTCGGTGGGCGAGTCGAGGAGTTCCAGCGTGGCGTCACCTCCGAAGACAGGGCCGGTTTCTGCGTCGTACCCGCTCATGGTCACGAGCTCGTCGAGGGAGTCACGGCCGTCCATCTCGATCGCCGGCATCTGGCGGCTGTGCAGCATCGGGTGACCGTTCACGAAACCGGGCGAATCGGCCGTTCCGGTGATTGTGAAGGTTGCGTTGGCGAGTCGGCGACCGAACGTCGACAGTGTGGCGCCGAATCGCCCGCCCGGCTCCAGGCGGGGCCCCGCCTTGCCGTACGTCACCGGCTTCGTCATCCACATCTCGCCGAGTTTCTTCGGGTAGCCCTGTACGTGCCCGCGCGACATGGCGAAGTCCTTGTCGACCCAGATGTAGGCGGCCCGGCTGTAGGTGATGCCGTCATGCTTGCAGCGCACCACGAGGAACGTCTCGTTGTACTGAGCCCGGGCCGGGTCGAGGAGTTCCTCGAACGAATCCGAGCAGCTTTGCCACCAAGCCCAGATCAGCGCACATGCGCCGGGGTCGTCGTCGGCGAGGTCGAAGCCGTCGGGGAGGAGCTCGGCGACGTTGGCTTCATCGGTGCGGAATTCGACCGTCAGCATGTCGCCGGAGTAGTGCCAGGGCGGGTCGGGGAGAACGGTGCCTGCTCCGGTGGGCGTGCGGGGATACGTGAAGCCCTTGAGTTCGGCCATGGCGGCACCGTAATTCGTTCGGGCCCAAACGATCAACCGGGTCGGCGAGGTCGGCGCGCCCGAGTAGGCACATGCTGGGTGATCCCTCGGGAAGATGTGCACGGCGAGGGTGACGCCACCATCAAGGGTCTGGGAACATGCAGGACGTGTCCTACACCTCTGATTCCAAGCCCCAGGACTTTGACGATATTCGGACTGAAGTTCGCCGACTCTGCGACAAGTACGGTAACGAGTACTGGCGCGGTCTCGAGCCGGACAACTATCCGACCGAGTTCGTAACTGAGCTCACCGATCAGGGCTGGCTTGGCTCCCTGATCCCCGAGGAGTACGGAGGCGGGGGGCTGAGCCTCGCTGGCGCATCGGTGATCCTCGAGGAGATCTCGGCGAGTGGAGGCAATCCGTCGGCCTGCCACGCACAGATGTACGTGATGGGCACGCTGCTCCGCCACGGTTCTCGCGAACAGAAGCAGCACTATCTCCCCCAGATCGCTGACGGCCGAAAGCGACTTCAGGCATTCGGCGTGACCGAGCCCACCGCCGGCTCCGAGACCACGGCCATCTCGACCCGAGCAGTTCGCGATGGCGATGTGTGGCGCATCAATGGGCAAAAGATCTGGACCAGCCGAGCTCGTCAATCCGACCTCATGATCTTGCTCGCTCGCACGACCCCCGCCGACGAGGTGGCCAACCGGGTCGAAGGGTTGTCCGTCTTCATCGTCGAGATGCGAAACGAGTCGGGTGAACTCATCCCCGGTCTGACCATCAACCCGATCGCAACGATGATGAATCACAACACCAACGAGGTGTTCTTCGATAATGTCGAGATCCCCGCCGAAGCGCTCATCGGCACCGAAGGCATGGGGTTCCGGCACATCCTCGACGGCATGAACGCCGAGCGGATCCTGATCGCCGCCGAGTGCATCGGCGACGGCCGGTTCTTTCTCGACCGGGCCAGCGACTATGCCAATGAGCGGCATGTGTTCGGCCGACCGATCGGCATGAACCAAGGGGTGCAATTCCCCCTTGCGAAGGCGTACGCCAACCTCCGAGCCGCTGATCTCATGCGCTGGCAGGCCGCCAACCTGTTCGACCGAGGCGAGTCGTGCGGTGCGGAGGCCAACATGGCGAAGATGCTGGCGTCGGAGGCGTCGTGGGAAGCTGGAAACGCCGCTGTGCAGACGTTCGGCGGCTTCGGATTCGCTGAGGAGTACGACATCGAGCGCAAGTTTCGTGAAACCCGCCTCTACCAAGTTGCCCCGATCAACAACAATCTTGTCCTGGCCTTCGTTGCCCAGAAGTGCCTCGGCCTGCCCAAGAGCTACTGAGAACGACATGACCTGGCAACTGACCGACGAACAACTCGATATCCAGGCCGAGGCCCGGTCGCTGGCCCAGGTCGTCATCGGGCCGCGTGCCGCCGAAGTCGATGAGTCCGAACAGTATCCGTGGCACAACGTCGATGCATTGCAGCAGGCCGGCTTCACCGGCATGTGTATCCCCAGCGAATACGGCGGGGCCGGGCGGTCGATCCATGACGCCGTCCTGGTGGTCGAGGAGATGGCGAAGGTCTGCGGTGTCACCGGCCGCATCGCGGTCGAAGCGAACATGGGAGCCATTTCTGCGGTGATGACCTACGGCACCCATGAACAGAAGCGACTCGCAGCCGAACTCGTGCTCGCCGGAGACAAGCCTGCAATCTGCATCACCGAACCGGGGGCCGGCTCCGCTGCGTCGATGATGACGACGCGTGCCGATCGAAAGGGCGACGGGTTCGTACTCAACGGCACAAAGCACTGGATCACCGGCGGATCGGTCAGCCGTCTGCATTTGATCTTCGCCCGCGTCTTCGATGAGGACGGAGCCGAGGAAGGCATCGGTGGTTTCCTCGCAATCCGTGACGAAACCGAGGGCCTTTGCTTCGGGCGCCGCGAACCGACGATGGGTCTTCGGGCGATCCCGGAGATGGAAGTCATCTTCGAAGACATGTACGTCGGCCCCGACATGGTCGTGATGCCTCCATCTGGGCTTCGCCGTGGTTTCGCCGACCTGATGAACGCGTACAACGCGCAGCGCGTCGGTGCCGGGACGGTGGCACTGGGCATCGCCCAGGGTGCGTACGAAGAGGCACTCGCATTCTCGAAGGAACGTGAGCAGTTCGACCGACCGATCGCGGAGTTCCAGGGTCTGCAGTGGATGCTCGCCGACATGAGCGTGAAACTCGAAGCCGCCAGGAGTCTCACCTATCGAGCTGCCGCGTCGCGAGGCCCGGACGGGTCTGCCTTCCCTGATCCGACCCTCGCCGCCCAGGCGAAGATCTTCACGTCGGAGACTGCCATTCAGGTCGTGAGTGACGCCTTGCAGGTGCATGGCGCTGCCGGTTACTCGCGACGCAACCCGCTCGAGCGGATGTATCGCGACGTCCGGATGTTCACGATCGGCGGCGGAACGGCACAGATCCTCCGCACGGTCGTGGCCGGCCGAATCCTCAACATGAAGCTGCCACAGACACGTGGCGGGTTTTTGCCCGAGGACAGCTGATGGCCGCGCCCCTCGACGGGATCATCGTGCTCGCTGTGGAACAGGCGATCGCTGCCCCGTTCTGTACCCGGCAGCTCGTCGACCTCGGGGCTCGGGTCCTCAAGATCGAACGGCCTGGCTCGGGTGACTTCGCTCGTGACTATGACACGACCGTCGACGGCAGCTCCGCGTTCTTCGTGTGGGGGAATCGAGGCAAGGACAGCCTTGAGCTCGACCTGAAGGACACCGGTGATCGGGCCACGCTCGAGTCGCTGCTTGCAGGGGCCGACGTGTTTATCCAGAACCTTGCACCTGGTGCTGCTGAACGGGCCGGTCTGCTCGCCCATCAAGTACGAGATCGACATCAGGCGATCGTCGCCTGTGGCATCAGCGGTTACGGACTTGGCGGCCCCCGCACCGACGACAAGGCGTACGACCTCGCGATTCAGGCGGAGGCCGGAGCTATCTCGCTCACCGGCTCGGAGGAGGCGCCGAGCAAGGTCGGCTTCTCCGCCGCCGACATCGCCAGCGCCATGTACGCGCTGTCGTCGATCCTCGCAGCGCTGTATCGCCGCGCGCAGACGGGGGAAGGGGCCACCATCGAATTGTCGATGCTCGAGTGCCTCGCCGAATGGACCGCAGCGCCCACATACGGTGCTGTCGGACGTGATGCTCGGCCGGTCCGGGCCGGCCACCGCCACGCCACGATCTCGCCCTACGGCATCTATCCACTGGCCGACGGCAGCGAGATCGTGTTGGCCGTTCAGAACCGGACCGAATGGGAGGCGCTTGCGTGCGAGGTGTTCGGCATGCCCGACCTCGTGACTGATGAGCGGTTCTCGACCAACGAGGCGCGTGTCAGCAATCTCGAAGCGTTCGAACCGCTACTCCGCGCTGGTCTTGCGTCGGTACCGGCCGAGGAGATGCTCGGCCGTCTGCGAATCGCTCGGATCGCTGTCGGTCGAGTCAACGACCCGCTCGCTGTCTGGGAACACGAGCAGCTTCGAGCCCGTGATCGTTTCATCACCACCGAACTACCGACCGGTCGGGCCGAGACGTATCGGCCCCCGTTCAACATCGACGACACGCCCGACGCACATCCGGTGGTACCTGCTGTCGGGCAGCACGATCTCGGGTTGCTCGACGAGCTTCGTCGGCGAGCCGACTGACGCCCGGCTGAAGGTGTGCCGAAGCCCCCGGTTCGGCTACCTTCGATTTCTGCGGCTACCGAAGCCTCACCGCCCAAAAAATTGGAGTCTCATCGTGTTTGTGCAGATCATGGAATTCGAACTGGACCCTCAAGAAGCAGTTCGCTTGCTGAACGAGTACGCCGAAGCGGCGCGAGGCGAGACCTATGCCCGGAGAGCAATGATCTGCGCCGACCGGAACCGGCCCGGGGTCGTGCACCAGTTGATCTTCTTCGACTCGGTCGAGGAAGCCGAGTTGAACAATGAGCTCGAGGTCACCCAGTCGGCGGCGGCCGACTTCGGCGCAGTGGTGGGCGAGGTTGCCTTCACCGACCTCGATCTCATCGTCGACGTAACGATCTGACGCCGCTCTGATCGTTGCCTTCGGCCGACTCAGTGGCCGGTGGCGTTGGTGATCACCCGTCGCAGGTGGTTGGCCAAGTCCTGCTTTTGGGGTTCGGAGAGGCCAGCTGACACCTCTCCTTCGAATGCGTTGAAGATCGGGAACACCGTCTCGATCGTGGCGCGGCCATCTTCGGTGAGATGAACCACCACGCGGCGGCGGTCGGATTCGAGTCGCTCTCGTTCGACGAGACGTTGCTTCTCCAGCGTGGTCAGAAGACCGGTGAGCGTACCTTTCGCCAAGTCGCATTCGGCTGCGAGTTTCGCTGTCTCCATCTCGCCCCAGACCCACAGCACCCACAGGCAGGTGAATCCGCCCCAGGAGAGGCCATGCTCGGCGAGAATGGTTCGTTCCGCTCGTCGACGAATCGAGGCAGCAGCCCGATAGATGTTCGAAATGGCCTGCATCGAGATGAAGTCGAGCGGCCGGTCCCCGAGTACCGCCTGGATCTGCTGCTCGGCGTCGAGGATCTCGGCGCCAACGGTCGGCTCGGTCACGGGCCGACCATAGCGGCCCGGTGCGTTCGTTCGGGATCGAACAGAATTCGTTAGGGGTCTAACAATTACAGGGTCGGCTAGCGTCACGCCATGGCCGAGCGCGCTTTCCTCGCAGATGTCGGTGGCGTCGCAGTCCCGACCGGTCATCTGATCGGGGGTGCCTGGGTCGCCTCGTCCTCGACGTTTGAGAGCCGTTCCCCGCTTGATTGGCACCGGATGCATCTTGCAGATGTGGCTCGGGGCGACACAGCGACTGCCGATGCGGCGGTTGCGGCGGCTGTCGAAGGTTTCGTTTCGTGGAGTCGCTTCACCGTCGCCGAGCGGGCCGCCGTCATGCACGTGCTTGCTGACCTCATCGAGGAGCACACCGAAGAGATCGCCCACGTCGAGTGTCTCGACATGGGGTTCCTCGAAGCGTCGATGAAGCTTCGCCTCGTCGCGCGCGGTGCGGCCAACTTCCGGCTGTACGCCGACCTGATAGTTGAGCACGAAGAGCGGCACTGGGACGCCAAAGACATGGACAACCGGGTGGTCCGCTTGCCCGCAGGTCCGGCCGTGGTGATCACACCGTGGAACGCACCGTTCATGTTGTCGACATGGAAACTGGCTCCCGCCCTCGCAGCGGGGAACTCGGTGATCCACAAGCCGGCCGAATGGTCACCGCTCTCAGCGGCCCTTCTCGCCGAGCTTGCCAACCAGGCAGGCTTCCCACCCGGCGCGTACAACCTCGTCCAGGGCATCGGCGAAGAGGTCGGTGCCGCGCTCGTGGCCGATCCTCGGGTTCGACGTATCACCTTCACCGGTTCACCGTCGACTGCTCGCCGTATCGGCAAGGCTGCAGCCGACAACATCGTCCCCTTCACCGCTGAGCTCGGCGGGAAGGGTCCGTTCCTCGTCTTCGCCGATGCCGATCTCGACGCAGCGGCGAAGAAGGCGGCGTGGCAGTTCGACGACTCCGGTCAGGTGTGCCTCGCCGGAACGCGGCTCCTCGTCGAGGAGTCGATCCGCACGGAGTTCCTTGAGCGATTTCACGCCTACGCCGATGCTCTGATTCTCGGTGACTCACGAGAACCCGACACCGACATCGCCCCGATGGCGCACCCCGATCACCGCGATCGGGTGCACGGCTTCGTCGAACGAGCCCGAGCGAACGGCGATCGGGTCCTTCGTGGCGGCAACAAGGTCGCTGGTTCGCTGCACTACGAACCGACGCTCATCGAGCCTGCATCAAACGACAGTGAGGTTGTCCAGTCGGAGATCTTCGGTCCGGTACTCACCTTCCAGACGTTCACCGATGAAGCCGAGGCTGTACAGCTGGCGAACTCGACGGCTTACGGCTTGAGTTCGATCGTCTACACCGGGTCGCGCGAACGGGCAGAGCGCCTCGGCCGAGCGATCCGGTCGGGTCTCACCTGGGTCAACACGTTCCTGGTCCGTGACCTGACGGCGCCGTTCGGTGGGTGTGGGATCTCAGGCATCGGTCGCGAGGGCGGTGAACATTCGCTCGACTTCCACGCTGACCTCAAGACGGTGATGATCCTCGACGGAACCACCGTGTGAGCATCGATCAATAGAGCGAGCTGCTTTCGGCGTCGGCTTGCTCCCCACGCGCCCGGGCGAGATCGGCCTTCGCTCCTGCCGCCAGCGCCAGTTGATCGGCGATGGCGGTGACCATGCGCATGCCCTGGCTGAAACGCTTCTGCACGAGCGACCCAGTTGCGTGGCAGCCGGGCATCACGCCCACCTTTTGGCACTCGGCAATGATCGTGGCGTAGGCCTCGTCGAACGCAGCGTCACCGTCGTTGTTGGCGGGCGGCAAACCGAGCGTGAGCGAGAGGTCCGCAGGCCCGACGTACACCGCGTCGATCCCGGGCACCTGGAGGATGTCGGGCAGGTTGTCGACCGCTTGTTTGGTCTCGATCATCGGGATGACTGCAATGTTCTCGGCTGCCCACTCGACGTAGTCGTCGCGGCGGATTCGACCGACCGTCGGGCCGAACGACCGCGATCCACCCTGGGGGGCATAACGACAGGCACTGACTGCAGCCTCAGCCTCTTCGACGGTGTTGACCATCGGAACGATGACGCCCTCTGCGCCGGCATCGAGCATCTTGCCGATGATGCCGGGCTCGTTCCACGGCACTCGCACGATCGGCGTCGAGCCGGCGTGTTCGATGGCGCGGATGAGCTCGACGGTGACCTGGTACTCGACTGCGCCGTGCTGGGTGTCGACGCACACGTAGTCGAAGCCGGCCCGAGCCATCACTTCGGCTGAGAGGGTGGCGGGAATGGAAAGCCACCCGCCGATGAGGTTGTCGCCGTCGGCCCACCGCTGTCGCATCGATCGCATGGCTGGGTTCTAGCAGGTTGCGCTGTTGTGCGACGCTGTGTCGATGAGCAACCTCGACAGCACGCCTCTCTCCAAGTCCTTCGCCACCGTCAACGGGAAGCAGATGGCCTATCACGAGCGCGGCAGCGGCGATGCAATCGTCTTTCTCCACGGCAACCCGACCTCGTCGTACCTGTGGCGAAATGTCGTTTCGCACGTTGAACATCTCGGCCGTGTGATCGTGCCCGACCTAATCGGTCATGGTGACAGCGACAAGCTCGACGACACCGGGCCTGGTTCGTACCGGTTCGTCGAGCATCGCGACTATCTCGACGGCCTTCTCGCCGAACTCGACATCGGTAACGCCGTCACGCTGGTCATCCACGACTGGGGGTCGGCGCTTGGTTTCGACTGGGCGAACCGGCAACGCGACCGCGTGAAGGGCATCTGCTACATGGAGGCCATTGTTCGCCCCGTCACGTGGGACGAGTGGCCCGATGCCGCCACCCGGATATTTCAAGGCTTTCGCGCCGAGACAGGTGAGGACATGGTTATCGAGAAAAATCTTTTCATTGAGGCGGTGCTGCCGGGCTCGATCATTCGCGATCTCCGAGACGAAGAGATGAATGAATACCGCCGTCCTTTCGTCGAGAAGGAACACCGTCGTCCGACCCTCACTTGGCCGCGAGAGATCCCGATCAGCGGCGAACCCGCCGATGTCGTCGAAATTGTGCAGGACTACGCCGACTGGCTGAGCGAGAGCGAGCTTCCGAAGCTCCTCATCAATGCTGAACCCGGTGCGATTCTCAAGGGCCCGCAACTCGATTTCTGTCGGAGTTGGCCGAATCAGACCGAGGTGACCGTCGCCGGCAACCACTTCTTGCAAGAAGACAGCCCCGACGAGATCGGCCGGGCGATCGCCGACTGGTTGGGTGTGGTTGAGGGTGTCACTGAGAAGTGACGTGAATGGCGTGCGGGCCGCGGAACTCAAAGCCGCGGATCTCGACCTCGGCGCCGTCGGCCATCCGGAGAGCGGGAAAGCGCTCCAGCACCCGCTCCACGCCGACCCGGACTTCTTGGCGGCCGAGCCACTCGCCGAGGCAGCGATGCGCGCCGAGCGCGAATGCGGCATGGCTGCCTTCGCGGCGGTCGAGGTCGATTTCGGTTGGATCGCTCCAGTGCGTCTCGTCGAGGTTGATTGACCGCAGCACCCCACTGACGAGATCGCCTCGCCGGATCGAGACCCCGGCGAGCTCGAGGTCTTGGGTTGCTTGCCGGGTAACGGTGCCGACGGGCGTGTAGACGCGAAAGACCTCTTCGATGAGACGTCGGAGCTTGGCTGGGGATGCGTCGATCTCGGCGCGAAGGTCGGGACGGGTCAACAGGACGTGAACCACGAGGCCGATGCCGTCGCGGGGTTCATTGATGCCGCCGGAGATCATCAATCGAACGTTGTTGACAATCTCGTCAGGCGTTGCGCCGCCTCGCACGAAGGAAGAGATTGCCGCATCGTCGGCCCCGGCGTGGGCAATGCGTTGGGCGATCGCCTCGCCGAGAGACGCCTTCGCGATCTCGCCGGTCTTGGTGAGCTCGGGGTCGTTTCCGAAATTGGCGATGTCGGCACAGAGGCCCCGACACCACGTCCACATCTGCTCGTAGCCGTGGTGGTCCAGCCCGAGCACCGTCGCCAGCGCGCCTGCCGATAGCAACTGGGCGTAGTCGGCCATGAGGTCGAATCCGGTCGGGTCGACGCGGTCGAGGAGCTCGTCGGCGATTCGGGCCAACTCGTTGGAAACGAACGGCCCGCTGCGCCCGCCGGGCTGAAATGGTGGCTGCATGATCTGTTGCAGCCGCGTGTGTCCGGGGGGATCACAGGTGAGCATGTTGGGTCCGAGGGCCCGAGCGAGCAGCGACGGCTCGGTTGCTGCGGAGAAGAGTTCGGGGTTCGCCTCCATGAAGGCGACGTCGTCCCAGCGGGCGACGAGCCACATCTCGAGCGCGGGCACCCAGCAGACCGGTTCTTCGGCGCGAAGCCTCGCCATGATTGGATCGGGGTCGAACTCGAGGTCGGCCAGCGTGATGTCGTCGCCGAGACGTCGCATGGTGCCTTCCGGGATCAATGGGCGCCGTTCGCAGGGATGCGTCAGTGATACATGAGGTACTCGGAGAGTTCCCAGTCCGTGGCCTGGTCGCCGCCCTCGTAGGTCCCCACAGCATCGATGAATCGTTCCCACTCCGCCTCTTTGATGAAGACGAAGTTGTCGCAGATGTCTTGGCCGACCGCTTCTTGCAGTGCCGTGTCGGCGGCGAGATCGGCGAGTGCGTCCTTCAGGTTCTCTGCGGAGTGGACGTCGGTGTTCACCTCCTCAAAGCCGTCCTCAACCAGCGGGTCTGGACACGAAAGTGAGTTCACGATGCCGAGACGGGCGCCTTGGAGAACGGCAGCGACGGCAAGGTGGACGTTGGCTGAGCCGTCGGCCAGGCGACTCTCGATGCGGGTGCCGGGTCCGCCGATCTCGGGGATGCGATTACCGGCGCAGCGGTGCTCGAACCCCCAGTTCGCCCAGTAGCCGCAGAGCTCTCCAGGCTGCAGGCGGCGATACCCGGTGATGGTCGGCACGCAGAGGGCGGTCATGCCCTTGTGGTGTTCGACGAGTCCGGCGAGACAAGCCTTTGCGAGTGCCGACAGGCCGTCTTCGGACGAGGCGTCGATCAGGGCGTTGTTGCCGTCGGCGTCGAGCAGTGAGAAGTTGACGTGGACGCCCGATCCCGAGACGCCGGCGAAGGGTTTGCCGAGGAACGTGAGGTCGAGGCCGTGGGCGAGTGCGACCTCGCGGGCCAGGACTCGGAAGAGAAAGATGTCGTCGACGGCCCGAAGCGCGTCGTCGTACTCGAGTGTGAGTTCGAACTGCGCTTCGTCGAACTCCGCGTTGATGGACTCGGTCTTGAAGCCGCATCGCTCTGCGGTCCACATGATGTCGTCGATCACGCCGTCGGGATCAGAACCCAGTCCGGTGCCGTAGACCATCGAGCGTGGCGTTTCCCAACGCTTCCAACCGCCGTCCCCGTCGGATTCGATGACGTACGCCTCGAGCTCGATGCCCACCTTGACCGTGTAGCCGAGGTCGGCCCAGTCGGCGATCGCCTTTTGCAGAGCGTGCCGGGGGGCGAAGGTGTACGGCGAGCCCTCGAAGTCGAGATGGGCCACCGCGACGCCTGTGCGGTCATCTTCCCAGCTCGGTCTGACCGTGTCGGGGTCCATTGTTGCCCAAACGTCCTTCAGCCCTTCGAGCAGGTACGAGCCGGGGGCAGGGACGAGCGAGCGGTCGTAGCCGAGAGCGAACGCACTGGCGCAGTGGCCGGTACCCCTCTCGGCGATGCGCGCCGGGAGGTACTTACCGCGAGCGAGGCCGAGGTGGTCGGGCCACAGCACGCGATAGCGGTCGTAGGCAGTCATCAAGCCTCCTTCTGGGATTGCGTCGCAGACCCTACTCGTTCGGTGCCGAACGGTCTTGGGCGCAGCTAACGTCTGCCCGATGAAGCCACTGATCGGTCTCGTCGGGCGCCGCAAGAAGGGACATCAGATCGCGGGGACGTCCGAGAATCTCCACGGGATCGACATCGACATCTACATGAGTGACTACGGCCGGGCGGTGCGGGAGGCCGGAGGTTTGCCGATCCTGCTTCCGGTCGACATCGACCCGTCGGAGTACATCGACCGCCTCGAGGGCCTGGTCCTGACCGGAGGGACCGATGTGGGGCCCGAGCGCTACGGGCGTGTGGCGGAAACCGATCTGTTTCCGCCCGAAGCCGAACGTGACGATCTCGAGCTCGCCCTCATGGGACATGCGATCGACGGCTCCCTGCCCGTGCTTGGCATCTGCAGAGGTTTGCAGATCGTGAATGTCCACGGAGGCGGCACCCTTCACCAGGACGTGCCACCCCACGCCCGATATGACGTGCCACCCCACGCGGCCGTCCACCCGGTGGAGTTCACCGAGGGCTCGGTACTGGGTGGTCTGTACGGCATGCGTCGGGAGGTCAACTCGCTGCATCACCAGGCTGTCGACGATGTTGCTCCCGGCTACATCGTGTCGGCACGCGGTGACGACGGTGGGGTCGAGGGCCTTGAGCACGAGTCGCTTCCGATCGTCGCGGTGCAGTGGCACCCCGAGATGATGACGGAGCGGGCAACCGATCCGATCTTCGGTTGGCTCGTCGAGGCCGCGATATCGTTGAGGGCATGACGTACGAGCGAATCCGGGTCGAACGCGATGACACGGTCGTCACCATCACGCTTACCAACGCCGACAAGCGAAACGTCCTCGCCCGAGACACGATGCTCGAACTGCGGGAAGCGTTTCGACACACTGCCGAGTCCGATGCGCTTGGCGTGATCCTCGCCGCTGAGGGACCGGTGTTCTCCGCCGGCCACAACTTCGGCGACATGCTCGGCGCCACCGAGGCCGAAGCTCGCGAACTTCTCGAGTTGTGCACCGAGATGATGTTGCTTATCCAGCGGCTGCCGCAGGTGGTCATTGCCCGGGTGCACGCCCTCGCCACCGCTGCTGGCTGCCAGCTCGTGTCGATGTGCGACATGGCAGTCGCGGCCGAATCGTCGGCTTTCCAGGCGCCAGGCGGCAAGGGTGGCCTGTTCTGCCACACGCCGATGGTGGGTATCGCACGGGCGGTCGGTCGCAAGCGCGGTCTCGAGATGGCGATCACCGGCGACCCGATCGACTCGCACACCGCAGCCGACTGGGGTTTGGTCAACCGGGTCGTGCCCGATGCCGAGCTGATCGACGCAACCGACGAGCTGATGCGCCGAGCGATTCGCGGTTCCGCCACCTCCAAGATGGAGGGGAAGTGGGCCTTCTACGCCCAATACGACATGGCTACGGCCGACGCCTACGAGTACGCCACGGGTGTGATGGCTGCCGGGGTAGCGTCGCGTGACGGCCAGGAAGGCATCGCGTCGTTCGTGGAGAAGCGTCGGCCGGAGTTCGGCCCTCGCGAATGAGCTACGAGCTCGCGCAGCTCAACATCGCCCGCAAGAAATTCGAAGACGACGACCCGCGCTTCTCCGGGTTCATGGATCACCTCGACCGCATCAATGCGCTCGGTGACGGGTCCCCTGGTGCTGTGTGGCGATTCACCGACGGCTCCGGCGCCGCGATCGAGACGCAGGTGCTCGACGATCCGAACCTGCTCCTCAACCTCACGGTGTGGAGTGACATCGAGTCGCTCTGGAACTTCGCCTACAAGTCTGAGCACGTCGAGTTCCTTCGGCGCCGCACCGAGTGGTTCGACATCGATATCGAGGCGACGACGGTGATGTGGTGGGTGGCGAAGGGTCGCCGACCAACGCCGGTGGAAGCGATCGAACGGCTCGAGCATCTTCGCGAGCACGGCTCGTCGCCGTATGCGTTCTCGTTCCGAGACGCCCACGAACCGCCCCGTGGCTGAGCTCTCGCGAGTGCTCGCCTTTGCGAACGAGACCCGGCTCGCGGACAGTCCCGACGATACGGTGCAGTTGGGGCGACGGTTCCTGCTCGATCTACTCGGTGTAGCCGCAGCCGGATCGAAAACCGAGCTGAGCCGGATCATCCGCAACCACGCAGCCGCCCACTTCGGCGCCGGTCTGGGCGCGAGTTCGGCGCCGATGCTGTTCGACGGTCGGCCGGTATCGCCGGCCGGCGCTGCGCTCGCTGGTGGCATGACCATCGACTCAATCGACGCTCACGATGGTCATCGGCTCACCAAGGGTCACACCGGGTGCGGCCTGCTGCCGGCGTTGCTTGCCTTTCACGCCGCCGAGCAGATCGACGACTGGGACGAGTTCATGGCCGCCCTGATCGTGGGGTACGAGGTCGGGACTCGGGCTGGCATCGCCCTTCACGCAACGGTGCCCGACTATCACACGTCGGGCGCGTGGATCGCGGTCGGTGTTGCGCTCATCGGCAGTCGAACACTCGGCCTCGGTGCAGCGACGAGCGCAGAGGCGGTCGGTATCGCCGAGTATCACGGGCCCCGGTCACAGATGATGCGAGTGATCGACCACCCCAGCATGCTCAAGGATGGGTCGGGTTGGGGGGCGATGGCTGGTGTTTCCGCCACGTACCTGGCGGCCGATGGCTTCACGGGTGCGCCTGCGATCACGATCGATTCCCCCGAGGTCACCGAGTTCTGGTCTGATCTTGGCTCTGCCTGGCTGATTGGTGATCAGTACCTCAAACAGTTCCCAGTTTGTCGGTGGGCGCAGCCGGCAGTCGCTGCTGCACAGCACCTGATGACCGCCCATGGGCTACGAGCAGCCGATGTGGTCGATGTCGAGGTGGCGACGTTTCACGAAGGCGCCCGCCTGGCCGTGCGTCATCCCTCCACCACGGAGCAGGCGCAGTACTCGCTGCCGTTTCCCGTCGCAGCGACGATCGTGTACGGCGAGATCACCCCCGCCATGGTGACGGGGGGACTCGATGATGAAGCGATCAATCAACTCTCAGCAAAGATCCGGCTCGTCGAGGATGCCGATCACAATGCGGCCTTCCCGGCTCGGCGCTTCGCCCGGGTGACATTGACACTGGCCGATGGCCGTCGGGTCGAGTCGGTCGACACCGAGGCCCCGGGCGATCCGCACACGCCCCTCACCGACGACGAGGTCATGGCGAAGTTTCGTTCCTACGCCGGGTCGGCTGCGGCCGGTCTGGAGCAGGCGTCATCGGTCGCTGAGCTCCTTGCCCAGCGGTTGTAGCGGGGTGCGCGAGGCCACCTGGAGCGCGGGCGCTGCCTACTGGACGTAGGAGCGCTTCGCGACCTCTTCGAGCATGACCTCGGTTGCGCCGCCACCGATCGGCAGGATGCGGGCATCGCGGTACATCCGTTCAATGGCCGATTCGCGCATGTAGCCCATACCGCCGTGGAACTGCACGCAGTCGTACATCACCTGGTTGACGACCTCGCAGCCCCACGCCTTTACTCCCGACATTGCCTTGACATTGTCCTGGCCGGCGTCGTGCATCCAGGCTGCGTGGTACATCGAGGCCCGAACGGCGTCAATCTTCGCCTGGTTCATCGCCATGCGTTGACGGATCGCTCCGAGATCAAAAAGATGTCCGCCGAACGCTTGGCGTTCCTGGGTGTAGGCGTTGGTCATGTCGATCGCGGCCTGTGCCGCGCCGAGGCCCATCCCGACGAGCACCATGCGCTCGTTCTGAAAGTTCTTCATCGTCTCGTAGAAGCCGCGGTGCACCGTGCCGAGCACGTGGTCGTCGGGGACCCACACGTCGTCGAGCACGAGTTCTGCGGTGTCGGAGCACAGCCAGCCATGCTTGTTGAGCTTGGTGGCCACCTCAAACCCCTCAGTGCCGGCCGGCACGAGGAACATCGTGATGCCGTACTTGTTGTCGGGGTCGGTGCGGGCTGCGACGATCGTCAGATCGCCGTAGACCGCATTGGTGATGAACATCTTGCGGCCATTGATCCGCCAACCATCACCGTCTTTCACAGCCGACGAGCGGATGCCGGCGACATCGGAGCCGGCATCGGGTTCCGACACCCCGATCGAGAGGATCGCCTCGCCTGACAACATCTTCGGGACCCACTCGGCGTGCTGCTCGGGACTGCCAGAATTGAGGAGATGGGGGCCGGCCATGTCGGTGTGGACCAGTACGGTCACGTCGAATCCGGCGAAGGTTGAGGCACCCAGTGCTTCGGAAAACGTCGCGGAGGCGAGCATCCCCAACCCGAGCCCGCCATGTTCTTCCGGCACGCGCAAGCCGAACATGCCGAGTGCTCCCATCCGGTGCAGGACGTCGCGCGGGACCTTGCCGGCCTCTTCCCATCCGACACCATGGGGCAGAACCTCGTTGGTCACGAACTCGACAGTCTGGTCGTAGATCGCCTCGAGTTCGTCGGTCATGTATGCGTTACGCATCGGTGTCTTCCTCCTCGAAAGTCACGAGAACCTGGTTGGTTTCGACCTGATCACCTGCTGCGATGCGCACCTCGGCGATCACGCCCGGTCCGCCCCCGGTGAGTGTGTGGAGCATCTTCATCGCTTCGATCACGACCAGTGGGTCAGAGCCGTCGACGGTCTGGCCCGGTTGGGCGTGGACCTCGGCTACCACGGCAGGGAACGGTGCGACGACGGCGTTGGCTGACCCGTGGGCGCCGCTGGACGTGGGTGCCCAACGGGTCGAGCGTGAAAGACGTTCAAAGGTGTGCGACTGGCCTCGCACGTTGACCACCCCGTCGACGGAGGGGCCGGGCGCGGGAACGACGTCATGGATATCGCCGTTCAGCGACCGAACCGACGCGACGCGATCGCTGCGATGCGGGGTGAAGCGCCGGTCGCTGCTGCTCCACGGTCCGCTTCCGGCAGGGGAGAACGCGGCGATGGCGGCAGCTTCCTCGGTGCCATAGTCGTCGGGGAGGTCGACCTCGTCGACGAATCGTGTGGTGATGCGACCTTCTCGGAACTCGCGACGATCGATCAGCCAGCGGTGGAAGCCTCCGTTCGTCACGATGCCACCGACCAGAAGGTTCTCGAGCGCGGTGCCGAGGTTCGAGATGGCAGCGTCTCGGCTGGCACCGTGAACGATGAGCTTGGCGATCATCGGGTCGTAGTGCGGTGTGATCGATGTGCCGATCTCGATTGCTGCATCCCATCGGGCGTTCGTCGGCAGCGACAGGACGGTGACCGTGCCGGTTTGCGGAACGAAACCGGCAGCTGCGTCTTCGGCGTTGATTCGAGCCTCGATCGCATGGCCGTGGAAGGTGACGTCGCCCACTCCCAGCGGCAGTGATGTTGCGGCCCGGAGTTGGAGTTCAACCAGATCGAGTCCGGTGATCTCCTCGGTCACGGGGTGCTCGACCTGTAGACGGGTATTCATCTCGAGGAAGAAGTAGTCGCCGGTCTCGTCGTCGACCACGAACTCGACGGTGCCGGTGGAGTCGTATCCGATCGATTCTGCGAGCCGCACGGCTGCTTCCCGCAGGCCGGTCTCCGTCGATTCCGGCAGATTCGGGGCCGGCGCCTCTTCGAGAAGCTTCTGGTAGCGCCGTTGGACCGAGCACTCTCGGGTACCGAGTTCGATCACGGTGCCGTGCTTGTCTCCGACGACCTGCACCTCAACGTGGCGCGGCCGGGTGATGTAGCGCTCGACGATCACGCGCCCGTCGCCAAAGGAACGCTCGGCCTCGGTGATCGCCTCGGTCAGCGCGTTCGAAAAGTGCGCCGGCGTCTGCGCGATACGGATGCCCTTGCCGCCACCGCCGGCTGCTGCCTTCACCAAGACCGGGTAACCGATCCGTTCGGCAGCGGCTTCGAGATCGTCAGGGTCTTGGGAGTCGGAGTAGCCGGGAATGATCGGCACGCGCGCTTCGGCAGCAAGTCTCCGTGCCTCGATCTTTGATCCCATGGTGGCGATCGCCTCGGGTTTCGGCCCGATCCAGGTCAGCCCGGCGTCGATGACCGCTTGGGCGAAGTCGGCGTTCTCGGAGAGGAAGCCATAGCCGGGGTGTACGGCGTCGGCGCCGGTCTTCGCCGCGACGGTGAGTAGCCGCTCGGCCGACAGGTACGACTCGGCCAGGGCGGCCGGCCCGATCGGCTCGGCTCGGTCGGCTTCGTTGGTGAACGGGGTGCCGATGTCGGGTTCGGCGTACACCGCAACGGTCTCGTGGCCGAGCCGTTTGGCGGTTCGGATGACACGGCGGGCGATCTCGCCCCGGTTGGCGATGAGAATGCGCATCAGTGCCTCACCTCACATCCGGTAGACCAGGCCCGGTCCCGGTTCGGGTTCGTCTTGGCGGGCGGCGAGGGCCAGGCACAGCCCCAACGCGTCGCGGGTGTCGACCGGATCGATCAGGCCGTCGTCCCATAGCCGCGAGGTGGCGTAGTAGGGGTCGGACTGCTCCTCGTACTGCCCGCGGACCTCGGCTCGGAGCGCAGCGATCTCTTCGTTGGTCGTTTCGGTGCCCTTCATTCCGGCGAGTCGGATGTCGACGAGCACCGTCTCGGCGGTGTCAGCCGCCATGGTGGCGATACGCGAGTTCGGCCACGCGAAGAGCAGGCGGGGGTTGAAGCCGCGACCACACATGCCGTAGTTGCCGGCGCCGTACGAGCCGCCGATGAGCACGGTGTACTTCGGCACGCTGGCGTTTGCGACTGCTGCAACCATCTTCGCCCCGTTTTTGGCGATGCCTCCGACTTCGGAGTCGCGGCCGACCATGTATCCGGAGGTGTTTTGAAGGAACAGGAGCGGGATTCGGCGTTGCTCGCACAGCTCGATGAAGTGGGTTGCCTTGAGGGCCGATTCGCTGAAGAGGATGCCGTTGTTCGCAATGATGCCGACCATGTGACCCCAGATGCGGGCGAAGCCGGTGATGATCGACTGGCCCCATTCGGGTTTGAACGGAGAGAATTTCGAACCATCGACCATACGGGCGATGATCTCGGTTGCGTCGAAGGGGATGCGATCGTCGGACGACACGATGCCGTAGAGCTCGCTCGCCGCATAGGCAGGTGGCTCGGCTTCGGTCCAGTCCATCCACGGTTGCCGGGCATCGACCCGTCGCTGGTTGGTGGTGGCACAGATCTCGCGCAGCTTGCCGTAGGCCTCCTGTTCGGTCTCGGCCATGTAGTCGCTTACACCTGAGAGCCGGGTGTGGAGTTCGGCGCCACCGAGGTCGTCGGGTTCGATGATCTCGCCGAGCGCGGCCTTCACGATCGGGGGGCCGCCGAGATAGATGCGGCCGATGCCTTCGACCATGATCACTTCGTCGCTGAGGGCCGGCACGTACGCGCCGCCTGCCGTGCAGCCCCCGAGGACGACCGAGAGTTGCGGGAGGCCCATCGCCGATAGCCGGGCCTGGCGGTAGAAACTGCCACCGAAGTGGTCCTTGTCGGGAAAGATCTCGTCCTGCAGGGGGAGGAATGCGCCACCCGAGTCGACGAGGTAGATCACGCCGAGGCCGTTTTCCTCGGCGATCTCCTGCGCCCGGACGTGCTTCTTGATTGCAATTGGGACGAGTGAGCCGCCTTTCACCGTTGCGTCGTTGGCGATGAACACCCACGGGACACCGTGGACGAGGCCGATCCCGGTGACGATCCCGCCGCCCGGTACCTCGTCGCCGTACTGGCCGTAGCCGGAGAGCGTCGAGAACTCGAGGAACGCCGAGTTACGGTCGGTCACCATGTCGATGCGATCGCGGACCATGACTTTGCCCCGGGACAGGTGCCGCTCGATCGAACGGCTGCGGCCGGGCCCACCGTCGATCGCGATCTGTTGGCGTTCGCGCAAGGTGACGACGAGTTGTTCGTATGTCGCTTGGTTGGAGGCGAATGCGTCTCCACCAATGTCGATCCGGGATTCGATCTGTCTCATGCGGCGACCCCGTTCCAGAACTGGTGGGTGATCGTGTCGGCGAGTTCGTCGAGATTGCCACGGTCGGCATCGAACCATTCGACCGTGGTGTTCATTGCGCCGAACAGCGCGAGGCGGCTGAGCCCGACAGGGGTGCCGTCGGCCAACTCGCCGTCTGTGGCCAGTTCCCCGAGAAACGCTGCCCACCGCGCTTCGTAGGCATCGCGCATCGGCACCACCGCGTCACGAACGGTCGCCGGTGCAGTCCGAAAGGCGGTGACGTGCGCTGCGGTGTAGGGACCGTGATCGAACAGGGCTGAGAGGTGGGCGCGGATGTGGGCGGCGAGTCGCGTCCGAGGGTCG
>Ga0222718_10000905_pt1 | contig 30199 bp, 40 predicted proteins | sample C33_27DmetaG_FD_165045 | JGI IMG/M metagenome (GOLD analysis project Ga0222718, IMG submission 165045) | Estuarine water microbial communities from San Francisco Bay, California, United States - C33_27D | ecosystem: Environmental > Aquatic > Marine > Unclassified | place: USA: California...
CGAATGAGTATCTCTCTCTAGCTTTGTATCTTACGTTACCAGTGTCAAAGTCACCTTCCATAGATGTTCTAATTGGTGATCTTTGGAACAACTTAAATCCATTTGGAATGTCAGTCTTGATAAAGAATGCATCTGGATCTGTTAAGTAGTGGTTTACAACATATCCCTCAGGAATCATACCCATGTTTTTCATGGCGTTGATGTCATTATCTGCTGTTGCAACTCTTAACTGTGACTGTGTTAGTCTTTCAGCTACGAATTGTAACTCAGAAGGAATGATCAACTTTCTTCCTTGAGTTGAAATTAATAAACCTCTCTCATCAGTAAATGCTGCGATATCAATCAGAGCTTGTTCCAATGAAGTTTCGTTTAGGTCAGCAGCAGTTGCTAATTCGTTAGAAAGAGTTCCTGCTACAAGTGGGTGTGCAGTAGAGCAAAGTTCTACACCGTCACCACCAGCAAAGTTAGAATCAAACGCATTGTTTAATACGTTTGCAGCTTTAACTTGCTTTGTGTTTGCCATGGAACGAGCAAGAGCTTTTGTGTATCTTGCTGAGATTCTGTCATAAAGATTATCTTCAACAGCTTCCTCAGTGATTGCAAAACCTAATGCAATTGTTTCATGTGTGTAACGAGCAGTGAAAGTTTCTGTTGCATTGTCATAGACAATAGATCCACCTTCTGATTTTACTCTAGCATTACCAAAACCTGATAACATTACTTCTTCTTCGAATGCTCGATCTGAAGTTTCTGTTTCAAATATTTGTGAATGCTCTGCATCATAACGTCCGTACTCCAGGCCAAATAGTGCGTTTAGACCTGGCTCTAACTCTTTAACGAGTTGACTTCTAGATATAGCCATAGTTTAACCTCCTATATACCTGTTGTGTCTGTTAGTGAGTGTAAGTTAATTTTAACTTGGATTGCTGCATTTGCTGCAGTGAAATCTGAGTTATCAACATCAGTTGATAAACCTACAACTCTAAAGTTTGCTCCAGCGTCAGTAGTAAAACTACCACCATCAACTACTACGTTAGAAATTCCATCAGTGGAAGATCCTGCAGAGTAAGTTGCAATGTTGCAGTTTGTACCAACTTGCGCTTGACCAGCGTTAGTATCGTCAACTTTAACCTCAAATACTACATTTGGGTCATCGATGACATATGCTTTAATATCGTCTGCTGCGACGCTTCCTGGGTAATGATTACTCCAAGTAGGCTTTCCTGTAGTTGGATCAGTATACTCACAACCATTAAAAATACCAATAAGTTCAGCACCAGCAGTAGAACCGACATCAATAGCACCGTTAGCTACCAGAATAACTGGATCGCCTTGATATATTGCGGATCCTTCGTTATTGCCGATTTTGTACTCATTCTGGCCTTGACCATTATAAGCAGCACCGAGCATTTTAACGGGTCTAAATCCGTAATATCCAGCTTGATTTGCCATAGTTCATCTCCTTTATAGTTTAAGTGTTCTTTTAGTTGTTCTTTTTAGAACCTCCAAAAGATACACGACTCTGCCTATCTGCGTTGATAGGCATGCTTGGATGTTGTTCTCTCAGCGGATCATCTTCCCAGGCTTGAGTCTGTTGATCAGTCTTTCGCCTGTAATGAGCATTACGCTCATCAACTGTTTCCGCTGGCATTCTTGCCAATAGCAAGTCACCCACGCTGATGACACCCTCATAAGATTTGATGTTTCCGTTGTAAGCAGAGTATAGACCGGAAGTATATTCGTCAGCTCTGACGAGTTCCCAGCCCTCTCTGAGGCGAGCGGTGATATTTTTAGTATCATCTGCCCCATTTACACGATGACGGAGCCATCTTTGCTTATATCCATCAGGACATGGTGGTGCGTCTAATTGAGACGGTGGCGCCCAAGGTTTTCTTCGTTCCTCAGTTGCCCTTGTTTGTGCACTTCTTGGTGTTTTATTATCTGTCATTTTGTACCTCCTTAAACGTACTTAGCATATTCAGCTAAGGGAACCCCTAGCTTATTTGCTATTTTTACTTGACTAGGAGTCAACTTAACAGACTTGCGCCCACTGGTTGCAGACCTTGATGCAGAAGCAACAGGTTGGGCGATTTTGTTGCTTCGTGTTGTCTGATCCGAACCCTTCGAAAAGGACTCTGGAAACTTGTTTTTAACCCTATTAGTCAATTCATCATAATAGTCATCGGACTCAGTGTCAAACCCTTCTGCCACTAATCCACGATGTATTCTTTGAGCATATTCAGTCATATCATCATCACTTCTAAACCAAGGATTTTGTTCAGCCCATGCTAATGCTTTATTAGAGGGTTGTGGTCTAGCTTGTTGAGGTTGTTGAGCATAAGCTTGTTGCTCTTGCTCTAACTGTTTTTGGAACTCTTCGTACTCACGTTCTTTCTTAGATTTAGTAACTCTAATTCTTTCCGCTTCTAAATCTAATTTTGTCAAAGCTTGTCTAGCTTCTTCTTCCTGTTGATAGTCACCCGCTTCACGAGCAGCAATCAAATTCTGACGAGCTAAATCAGCAGCCATTTTATTTCTGACTTCACTTTCAGACATATAACCTTTGTCAATGTCGTAAGTTTTTTTCTTATTTTCAGAAAGTTCTTTTTGAACGTTTTGAGCGAACTGAAGAGCGGCTTCTTTTTCTCTTTCAGCTTCTCGAAGTTTCCAAGTCATTTTGTCAATTCTTTTTTTGACTTTATCGGAATATTGATCCATTTCATCAGATTGCTCATCTTGAACTTCAACGTTAGGTTGAAGTGGATCTTTTTCTTCGGTTTTCACATTTTCGAAATTTTCTGGTTTAACTGAACCATGAGACTTATCCTCAAGTTCTATTTCAGCTCCTTCACCAGAAACATCTAGATCAACCATTTTATCTTTTTGAGCAGAAGTTATTTCTGTTTGCATGGTACCTCCATGTTATATTATTGTTAGTATGTCCTCTGGGTTATCAACGGTGCCGAGAATCTCGTCATCATTAAGTAACCGTACTTCCCCTCCATCTATCTTTAGTCTTGATCCTGCGTATCTGCCAAACACAACCCAATCACCTTGTTTACACCAAGGTCCATTGGGAAACTTTTCTTTATCCTGATATGCATCAGGTCCAAGTGCCATTACCAACGCAACACTTGCTGTTAATTGTGAATCTTCCAATGTTTTATCTGTAAGAATCACTCCACCTTTGGTTTTTTCTTTTGCCTTAAAAGGTAATACAAGAATTCTCCAGCCAGATGGTTTTGGTAATTTATCTAATTCAGTTCTATCTGAACTTAACCCTGCGCTTGGGTTTTCTAATTTCTTTTTTATGTGATCGGGCACATATAATGTCTTAGTCATCAAATTTCTCCTCTTTTTCCAGCAGGCGAGAAAGCTCCTGTTGGCACATGTCAAGCATGTGTATCTTTCCTAAAATATACTTGTAATCTTCCATTTTTTCAACCCCTTGAGTAAGATTTTCAAGTAATGTTTCTCTTGCTTTTTTTAATTCTTCTTTGAAGTTAAATATTACAAAAACACTCATGCGTATGCATTAACTCCTGGTATACGTTTCTCAAATACTTTGTTGGCATTTCCTTTTGAACAATACCATGTTTGTTCTATAGCTCGATTAGCGCCAAAATTAGGTATGTTAAGTTGTGTAAATCCATCTTTAACAGCCTGCGCAACAGAATTAAGTAAGTAATCATCACCAACCATTGTTCCGTTTTCTTTTAACTTTGGCCACCAGTTTAAAATATCATCTTGAACTGCATCATATTCATGAGCACCATCAACCATGACATAATCAATAGAATTGTCTTCAAACATATCTAATATTCTTTGTTCATCTGATCTACCTTGACAGACATTAACCATGTTTCGTCCAATAAAGTATTGAAGGTTTTCCTTAAAGATAGATGAAAAATCATTAGGTAGTTTTATATTAGCGTGTTCTGTAGAACCCTGAAAAGTATCAACAGAATATATTTTTACATTTTCTTTTCCTGCGTTTACTAAAGAGGTAGCTAAGTAATGTGTAGAACGACCTAAGAAAGATCCAATTTCTACAATCTTTCCATCTTCCGGTATTTGATCGACAATAATGTCGTAAGTTTCAGAATAGTTAAACCATCCTGGTATTCTAAAATACGTATGTTTCATGTTAAGAATATCCTTATTTAGTTATCTTAACTATTTGTATCTTTTTGGAAGTATTTTTCAACCCTTGTGATGCAGGACCTTTTTTTGGTGGAACTGTCGTTGTTAATTTTTTTACTTTTTTCACTTCTTAAATTTCTTGATTGCAATATCAGTTACTTTGAGTCCAAACGAGCTTGCTATAGCAGCCATTAGGGCCCAGATATACCAGTCAGGTAATTGATTTAAAGTATCAAAACCCTCTTTAAGTTTTTGAATCCACTCAGGCTTACCAAAGAATATGGCGCCAAATACGATTAATAAAGGGAGTGAAAGGATGACTGTGAACCACTCGTCACGCCACGAGTTTTGCATGTTTTTTTGGGAGGCAATAGCGAAATCAATTTCACCTTCAGCCATTTTGCGAATATGAGTCTGCTCAGCCTCTGCCATAAGCTTTTTAGTTTCAGTTCGAGTTTTAATAACATCAACTGCACCTTTAGCAACAGTACCAAGCAGACCCCAAAGCATTAGATATACTGAGCGATTACCCAGCCAATAACGATACCTACAACTAACCACTTTTTCTTAGGGTGGTCATTCCATAGTTGTTTGATTTTATCCATTTTTTCTGCTCCTTCCCGCTTTTGATAAAGCGATCGCAATTTTTTGTTTTTCGGCTCTCTTTTTACCACTTTTTTTCTTAGTTTTCGCTAAAATTTTTGGTGGATTCTTCTTGACTTCTTTAAACGCTGCTTTAAGGGACATTTTTTTACTCATTTTGCCCTCCAGATTGCTGATTTTGACGTTGTAAAGCTACATCTGCACGTAAAGTTGCTAAATCATAATCTTTTTTTAGCTTTTGTGCGTCTAAAACTTGTTTGTAATCAAATTGATTCTCTTTTAAGGCTTGATTCTCGCCTTTTATTTGAGCATTCATCTCCATTTCTGATTGTTTCATTGCTAATTCTTGTTGTTTTAGTAATACAAGAGGATCCATATTTTGATTTTGCATTGCTTCTGCTTCTTCACCAACCATTTGTTCAGTAATTTTGACGATTTCGTTATCAATTGCAGTAGCTCTTTGTTGTTGAAGAGCTTGTAAAGCTTCTGGTGGTATTTGATCACCAAATTGTTGACGTAGTTTTTCAGCTTCTTCCACCATTGCTTGGTCAACAGTTTGTGTTGCCAATAAAGATACGTGTTGATTAATATGAGAAACTAGATTCATCACTGCCATTGGATTAGATTTTACTAATACAGATGACATAAAAGTTCTATGGGCTTTGATATGTAATTCATGGTTTTGTTGAGGGAAAGCTTGTAAAGGTGCACCACGTAAAACAACACTATGTTCCATTGCTGGATCTTGTGGTTGAGGTTGTTGTGGTAAAGGTAAAATCTGTTCAATATCTTTGACACCTAACGCAATATACATTCTTCTATAAGCCTCACGAAGATTGTGCATCTGAGGATTACTTTGAGCAAGTTGTAATTGATTTTGTGCTAGTGTCACTCTTTGTGACATTGAGAAAATATTTGGATCGGAAACTGGTAAAATATCAATGTTGTCATCAAAGTCTAAAGCTTTGATTTGTCTTGGACCTCCTTGAACATTGAAAGGATAAACAGGTGGTAAAACTACTTTGAATATTCGAGCAAGTAGTTGGAATTCTTTTTTCTGTGCATAGTGTAATCTTTTATGAACGGCGGACATCACTTTGGTGCCACGCTCCATTAAGGCCATTGTTGTACCCACAGGAGTTTGAGAACTTCCTATTTCTGATAACTGCATATCAGCAACGGTTGCAAATTGCTTTGCTGCATCCACACAGAAACCTAATAGTTGCATTAAAACTTGATCAGGTCCTTTGTAAGGTAAAGGCATCAATGCTTCACGAATGATTCCATTTGGTGCATCTACATCTCTGAATTCACCAGGTTGTAAAGGTTGATCATCATCACGAATACGAAGACCTCTTGCTTTATAACCAGCAGGTAAATTAGATAGTGTTCCTGCATCAAGTAATTGTCTTAAAGCAGTCGTCGCAGTTCTTGTTAATCCACCAATCATGTGAATTAAACCAAAGCCATAGAACCCTAGACCTGGTAAAAACTTATAATGCACGAAATACTCGTTTTTCTTTTTACGAGGATCTAGTTCTGCATAGTTTCTGTAAACAGATAAAACTCTATTAGAAGTTCGATCAATTGTTACAACGTAAGGTAGTTTAATCCCGCTAGGCTCACCATCTCGAGGATCAATATCCTCAAAACCTTCTAAATCTAAATCAACATGAACTTCATAAAGTTCAGTCATATCCTGCATGCCATAATTAGTAGGGTTGGTGCCATCAATTCTGTCCATCTTTTCTTGAAGGCCAGAAGTTTGATCATCATCATATGGCTGTAAATCTACATCACGATAAAATCCTGCAACTTGTTTCTTACGAACATCATTCATAGACATCTTGACTATTTGTGTGATTCGATCACAGGTATCTAAATCAGATGCTCCGTAAGGTACGATAATATCTTCAGCAGGAACAAACTTAGAAGTTGCTCTACCTAAGACTTCATCAAAATAAACTTTTTTAAATGCACTACCTGAAAGAGGTAATTGAAATAACAATTGGTCCATCTCTGGATTGTAGTCTTCCATGACATGAGTAATCTCATAGTTCATATATTCTTTGACACGTTCAGCAGATTGTTGAATTTGTTCATTGACTGCACCAACAACTTGTGTTCGAACAGGACCATCACTTGGAAGTAATTCTACATAAGCCATAGCTTGAAACTGTGTAACAGCTTGAGCTAAAACAGGATGATTAACACTTGCAGCACCACGGAAAGGACGAGTACGTTCTTCGTATTTAAAACCAAGTAAGTCTAAACCTTTAGTGTAAGCTTGTTCCCAATCTTCACGAGAAGCTCGGTCATCATCAATCTTGTCAATTAAGTCATTGGATAAAGATTGTAAATAACCTTCATCTAAAATTTCTGCTAGGTTTGCATTAAAACCAGAAGCTACTGGTAATTCTTCTTCACCAACAATTGCAGAACCATCCTCAATAATTTCTACACTGTCTTCTATTTGATCAGGAGACAGGTTTACTTCTACTTGAGTTCCTACTTCTTCAATGTCGATTGTATCATCACCGCCAGGACCTAACGCTTTTGCGTCAACAATGTCGCTCGGGTTACGAGATGTGCTATCAAATTTATCTACCATATTCGCCGTATATATCTGTTATCGAAACTAAACTATCTTTATCAATACTTCCACCAGATTTTTTCTTAAATAAATACATAGGTTCTTCTAGTTTAGAAGGGTCAAAGGATATCGTATACATGTCCACTTCGCTAGGGTTATATTCAACAATTTTAATCATGGCGTCATCTGCACTTTCACCTTCTTTCAAAGGAATCATGCGATATCCTACATCTGTAGCATCTCCACGACCTTCAACAATATAGTAATCCATCATCTGATTTGGTGCTATTTCTTTAGAATATACAATCTCACCAGGTTCAGTTACACCGCTTGCAATCTTTTTAATTTCTCCATCATAGTATTTATCCGCATCAGGACTTGCGATATCTTTTCTTAATTCTGTTTGTTTAAGTATTTGAAATTCACCATCTGGATTTTTATTTAAAAATGTTAAACCTTTACCGCTTTTATTTGGATCAATAATCTTTTCTACTTCTAATTTACCACCATATTTCTTTGCAATATTCTTTAACTGTTGAACACCCACTTTGTCGTATAAGTTTTGGAATTTCTTTTTGGCTTCATCAGTAGTTTTACCCCAACGAGGATTAGCTCCTACATCCGCAGGCATGATGGCTACTCGATCAATCCCTTTTTGCTTGGCTGCTTTAATTGTTGATTTAATTAACAGGTCCACATAGTCCGCTTGCTTGTTAAAAGGAATAGGAGGAAAGGACTCAACCTTTTTTAATTGATAGTCACTCGGTAGATAAGTGTCATTATTAGCAATTCGATCTAATTCACTTCTGTCAGTAGTGCTCGGAACTTTGAAATCCTTTAACATTTCTTCGTAGTTAGAGCTTCTATTCATCGACATTAAATCATCAACAATTTTTTGTTGTTCTTGTGCTAAGTCAAAGATTTTTGTTTTATAAGCAGGGTCCATATATTGTTCAACGTTAGCCATGCTTAATTGATTAATGTCTTCTTGGATCTGATTTAAAGAACGTGTTTTTTCAGGAATCAAATCTTTTGCCACAACATTAGGGAAAGGTTGAATAAGACTATCTGATTCTAACACCGCTAAACGATCGGGTGGATATTTCTGATCAAAGATTCTTAATTCATTTTCGTAATATCCTGTATTTTGAGGTGGCATATTATTGATATCATTGACTAGCTTGTTTCGATATCTTCTTAAAGCTTTAACCATTGATGACAAACGCTCTTGTTCTTTTCGAACTTCAGTGAGCATATCGGTTTGCATTTCTTGAATCACGGCCACGGGTTGATCATCAACGTTCTTGTATGTTCCCACACGAGTGAAACCTAAAACGTTGGGTTCTTCATAATGACTTGAATTGATAAAAGCTTTTTCTTGGCCAGGAAGTTGAGGGACGTTAACAACGACTTCAAAATAATCATCCGCAGCGTTATCAATTTCTACTCTACCCGCACCTTTATGTTTCGCTCTTCCTTGATCAGCATCAAAGTCTAATAAATCTCTTCCTGTGCTACCCGGCACAAAAGTTTCAGCAGGGTCTCGTCGAGTGGATTCTTTCACACGCACTTCTAAATTTCCTAAAGGAGACATGTCGTAAAGACTTTCAATATCTTCTCTGGTTATTTTTTTATTGGGATAAAACTTTTCGGTGTCTTCTAAGTATTGCAAGATTCCTGTATCTAACATTTCTGCTTCCGGAACATTTCTTCCTTTAATGAGAAACTCTCTCCAGCCCTGCGGTGTTGAAGCCTTCGGTGCGTTTTTAGAATTTAATTGATCTAAGAGAAAGGATTTAAAAAAGAAATCAGGTCGGCCTGGTTGCATCGGTGCAATTTCTTGTGAGCCTGGAACTGCTTGAGGCATTGCTTGGTTGGCTTCTTCTACTTGTTTGATATTAGAAGGGGTTGCCATGACTTTCGGTTTTTTGAAAACTTTAAACAGATTAAAAATATTGGCTGCTTGTAAGTTTCCTGACTCCACGGCTTGTTGAAAATAGTCTTCATCAAAAGCAGGATCGGCTGAGTATTGTTGTTGATTCATATTGGCTAAGGGATCACCGCCCATGGCCATACGCACAGGTTTTACTTCTCCACCATCTTGAAGTCCAAGTATAAATCCACCTTCTGTATTATCTCCACCTTGTCTCATTATTGGTTTACCTTTTTCTCCATTTGTTTTCTCATATAACACTTGATCATTTAATATTTTATCAAACCTCTTTTTTAAAATGTCTAATCTTTTTTTACCAGAAACCTTTTTTGGATTTACGCCCACCAAAGCAACTTTATTTTTGCCTTGAGGAACAAGTGTTCCAACTCCTTGTTCTTCGTAAACCTCATTGATTTTATCTTTAAGACCATTTTTTCCAAAAATTAAACTTTTTAAGTTTTCAAATTCTTCAGGATATATATCTATTCCATACTCCTTTAATCTATCTATAACATTTTTAATATTGATATTAAAATTTCTTATAATTTTGTCGTTAGATGTATTTACAGGAGTATTCTCAAGTGCTTTAAGAGACTCCTTGTCAGTTAAATTAGCAATTACTCTAGTAGGTGCATCAAATCTTTGTTGCAATCTCATATTAGACCCAGTAGGTGCATTAAAAATTAAGTCAGACATCTGAGCCATGTTTAGAAATCTATCTTGTTGTGTAGCGTCACTTACAAAAAAGGCGTGAGATTTATTAAAATTAAATTGTTTTCTATCTGATTCTTTTAAATACTTTGAGTATTTTGGATCTTTTAATTTTTTATTAAAATAATCTGTAGCTTCTTTTTGTAGTTGAACTCTTTCCTTTTCTAATTTTTCGTATTCTTTTCTTGTATTTTTATAATATTGATTTTCTTTAAAATTTGGATTTTGTCTTTTAAACTCTTTTAAAAATTGCACTGTGTTATATTTTGTTTTTTCTTTTGTTCCCCTGTGTAGATCAGAAAGAATAGCTTGATCAAGATAATCTACATTGGGTTCCACAATTTTTCTTATATCTGATATGAATATTCGAGGGTCAGGCTCTCCAATTAATTTTTGATCTTTTGCTACTAAAGCATATAAATTAGGATCTTTTTCCATAGCTTTGTAGAGAGAGTCTTTTGGAATATTATATATCTTTGACGTTTCAACATACCCTTTATTTTGTAATTCAGGATTTTGTTCTAAATCTTTAATGGCTTTTTTTAATGATTCTTTTCTTTCAGTAATAGCTCTTGATTCTGAGCCATAATTTATTTTTTCTCTTAACGAAGGGTCTTGAATGGTTGCATCATAAACATCCCTAGAACTAAAACCCTCCTTTTCTAATTCTTTTAATGATTTTTTACCCTCTAAGTTTTTTAAATAATTTGCTGCTTTAGTAGATCCAGCTTTTTTCGGGATCATATTTTTTATATCATCAAGAGAAAATTCAAGTTGTGAGAAATCAAAGTTTCTACGAGGCTCTTCTCTTATAATTTCATTGGTTCTTCCTTTGTCTAAACCATAAGCATTAGGACCTAAGTTTGCCTCTAATTTACCTTCTTTAATATCTTTAAGAGTTTGATTTAATTTTTTAAAATTATAAGGAGTAGTTTTTCTAAAACTTATAGTTTTTGGTCCCACATCAGGTTCTCTCATGACACCTTTAGGTACGAATCCGCCGCCTGTGATCGAAAGTATTTCTTGTGTTTCAGCGGGGAACTCTTTTTGTATCTCTGGGTCTTGTGCTATGGTTTTTAAATTAGTTTTTCCACCAAACTTTTTAACGCCGATTGTAGCTAATTTTTTAAATACTGCTGGAAGTAAAGCGATATCTGCTAAATCAATTAAGCCCATCGCTACACCCATTCGCTCATTCTCAGGTAAGTCATAGTAATCCACACCCGAACGAATATTTTCTGATCCCTTAACTAAATCGCTATAAAGAAAACCTGATATTTTTCCTAGTGCTTGGCCCGTGGTCAGTGGATCATAGCCCGCAGCCTTGGCACGTTCTAATTCGTCCCTGGTCAGTTGTCTGTTGGTAATTCCTAATTGTTCTAAGATTTGTCTGTTTCTTTGTTCTTGGTCCAAGGTCTGTTGATAACCTGCAGGGTCAGTGACCAAACCTGCGATAGGACCTGCAGTCCTTGCTATTACATCTGCGATACCACGAGTCTCTTCTTGAATCTGTTCTTTGGCTTTTTCAGGATCTGTTAAATAGGATTGATCATCAAAGACACGTTGACCAAAACGATTGTAAACGGGATCGCCACCCGTTTGCATATATGCAGGGTCTTGTTCAATTACATCATCAAAAGGATTGTATGCCATTAATACCCCAAGTGTCTTCTTAACCTACCCATGGTAGGATTTTTACCTAAACTTTTATACTTTGGTTTTTTATCAAAATGTTTGTAAACATCCATTGGTTCATCTGATACTTTCAATCCCTTGTCCGTGATCTTAGCATCATGACCATGTTCTTTAGCATACTTCACTAATTCATTCTTAGCTCGTTGTTCTTTTGTTTTTAAAGCTTTAGCGGCAGCTTTAAGTGCCCCAATTGTTCCTTTTGCAAATCCCATTAATAGTACTCCGGTTGTGCTCCATGGTCCACAGGCTCTTCTTCGTAGTCTGTTTGCAGTTCTACAAAGTTCCCCTTACGAAACCTTAATAATGCTTGACTCATGGAGTCGACTAAATCGTCATGTTCGGCATGAGGGAACATGGCACACTCTTCAATCATCTCTTCAGCCCAGCGTTCTTTGGGTGCCCACACTGCTCCACTTTCAAACAACGGAGCCACTGCATGCACTCGGCTAACCTTATCATTACCACGAGAAGGTGTAAAGTTGATAACAGGGATACCCACCTGACGTAATTCTTGTATCAATGGTAAGCCCGAGGCTTTCGCTTCAATGATCACGGACTCCGGTTCCCAGTATTTATATTGCTCCATAGCAACCTTTTTCAATTCAGGGAACTCAAATCGATCTTTGACCACATCTAATAAAATAATATTCGGTGTCACTTCATCAGGATAGAACACACCCCATGTACTAATCGCACTATAGTCACCTGTTTCTTTTTTCGTAAAGGCGGTGTCATAGCTTTGAATCACATGACGCAACATCGGCATATCTTTTTTCTCCCACATCTGCCACCACTCACGTTTGATAATCGCCCCTTCTTCACCAGTAGGATTCTGTTGCCATTGAGCTTGCCACTTCTGTTCACTGAGTGATGCTTTGACTGCTTCTAATTCTTCTAACTTCCAATAGTTACCCCACACAGGTTTGTTGTTGGGTAAGATCGCAGGGAACTCAATCACATCCCATTGATCTGCTTTTACTTCCCCCATGGCTCGCAATAAGTTTCCTGTTAAATCTTTCTCACTCCAACGTGTCATGACGCACACAATACTTCCCCCAGGTTGTAAACGCTGACGAGGTCCTGAGGTATACCATTCCCAGGCATTGTCCATGGCTGTTTGAGATAGGGCATCTTGTTCGGAATGAGGATCGTCAATAATTAATAAATCCGCACCACGACCAGTAATTGCACCTCCTACACCCGCTCCAAAATACTCTCCCCCATAGTTGGTTTCCCATCTTCCTGCCGCTTTGGAATCCTGTGATAATCTTACTTCACTAAAAACACTTCGGTATTCTTCACTGTCCATTAAGTTTCTGACCTTACGACCGAAACGATAGGAGAGTTCAGCGGTGTGGGTGGTTTGAATGATCTTGGTCTGTGGTTTATGGCCCATGAGCCATGCAGGAAATAGAAATGATGCAAATTCTGATTTTGTATGTCTGGGTGGCATATTAACAATTAATCTTTTAATCTCCCCTGATAGCACCTTTTCGAACTTCTCACCAATTCTGATGTGATGTTCACCTTCCACGAACCCTGGCCACACAGTTTTAACGAACGTTATAAAGGAGTCTCTTGCCTTACTTGCAAGTTCTAGTTGTGTCTTTCGTAATTCAAGTTTTAAGAGTGCTTCACGAGCTTCACTAGCATCCATTGATGCTACGTCAAATTCTATTTTTCTCATATCAGAATTATTATCATAGTAATTATTTGTGTAAAACACAACCGAAGCCCTGTCGGTGTAGTTACATCTGGGGGCATTTAACCCCCGCCCCCTCGGGCTCGGGCACGATATCTCGTGGCTCGAGGTTAAGGGACTCCCAAGATATAGTAGTTGGATTCGGTTGATGGTCTATGGATCGGGGGGAGATGGGAGAGGGCTGGAGATTATCCAGCCCTGCTTGATTTAAAATATGTCGCTGTGTTTTTCAGCTAGTTTAGACAATAACTGTCTGCCCCACTGCTTCACTTCAGCATCAGAAGTAGTAGTAATAAGATGATAAATTTCACTACTAAGAAAATTAGCGATACCACGATAGTCTACTTCTTTCTTTGTTTGGATAGTATTATCTCTATCAAGTGTTTCCACTTCTGCCAAACGCTCTTGCAAATCTGCAAAAGGTCTATTGATAATACCATTATTATTATTAGGCATGAGTTATAATCTCATATATCCTAATTAGTTGCAAGTAAATAAGATAATATCTGTGGATAACTTTTGTACCTTTTGGTCGCACCCTAAAACCTTTTCATGAATCACATCTGCTTTATTTTTGTCAGCAACTCACGCACCGGCGGGGGAACTATCCCTATCATACATACATGCCATAAGGGTAAGGGGGAAATGGAGAATGGAGCGAGGGCGACTATACCCTCGTTCCTAAATTTATTTAGTTAGCCTAATGAGTGATTGGTGTGATTTGTTTACCTGTATCGAACTCATAAAATTCGTAGTTCAAACCACGGAGCCACAATAACTCTCTATCTAAAAGAGTAGGGCGACCAATTAAGATTGCTAGTATCTCGGACAACTCACACCAAGGATAATAAAAGTTTTTACCGAAATACTTTTTTCTCTGGACTAAGACAACTCGCTTGTCCAGAGATTTTAATTTTTGCTTTCTCATTACTGAGTCTGCATCTGAACAAGAGGGAAATTCTCTGTGAGTAATTCGCTCTCTTGATCTTGATCAACAATCGGCTTTAACTCGAGACTTTCAACAATCTGAGTTTTGTACTGATTGTACATTAAAGGTTGCTCGACCTTGAAACGACTGCTATCAAACTTTTTATATTCTCGTCTGATAACGTTCATCTTGTGATCAATACCTTTGAGGACTTTTTCCTCGCCGACAAAAGACTTAACGATTGTCTTTTGCTCTTTCAACTTCGAACTTATGAAGTTATTTAGAATAGTTAGTCTAACTAACTTGTCTATTTCTTTCTTTTTGTTCATGTTGCCTCCTTTGGCTTATTATTAATATAATCATATCCTAACTAATTGCAACTATTTATTTAATTTATCTGTGGATAACTTTTTCCAACCGAATCATCTTCCACCAACGGCTACCGGCGTCCCAGCTCAGGGTACAGGTATGCCTCTTACCTTAAAGGCGAAAGGGGGAATGGAGAATGGAGACCACGAGCCAGAACAGCAGGAGCAGCGTCCAGCTCGACAATACTTCACGGAATACTGTCCCAATCCCAAAGGGCAGCTTGCTGATGGACAACGATACCAGCACCCCGACCAGGACAGTGATTCCGAATATAATTAAAATGCCAGGCACTTAATGGTTCTCAGCGAATGGAGTTTCTGCATCAGCCCATCCTGAACGCCTTTCTGCTTGTGCTTCTGCTTCGTCTTGCTCTCGATCTTCTTTGTCTGCAATGACTTCTCGACACACTTCTTCACATGCCCACCACGCCAGCAGGTTCCTGAACTGGTCATGAGAACCAACAGACTCTGCACCATTAAATGATGCGATCAAATGGAGAATAGACTTACAACCCATCTCACATGATGTTTGATCTAGGCGATCCCAAATCTCTCCTTCATATTTCTCATAGAATGCACAACTGTCAGAATAGTAAATTAACTCTGACACAATACCCGACTGACAGCCTTCCAGGATGACGTCTGCAATCTGTCCCTCTTCTAAGTTGTTAAGGATCCACTCCTTGATGGAGTCTTCTTTGAATTCAACGGACATTGTAAAACCTCTCTTGAACTTCTCTAAGACTCACGAACCAGGGAACACGAACCCAACCGTACTTTTGTAAGAGTGTTTGTATAATGTGATCATATTTATAATTATTCATTTTTCGCCTCCTCTGTTTGAACTCTTTCAAAAAGTATTTGATCAATGTATGCGTGTTCAATGACCCACTCCTTACAAAACTCTGGATCTGTGTCCAGTTTGTCTTTGGTTGCTTTGTCAATGTAAACCGATCCAAAGTCTACAACATAATCATTGGGGATCGTGTCCTCTTTTGCTTGATCGTACATATTAGTTCCCATTTTTTTTTCTCCTTTGTTTGGTAAGAGCAAATGAGTGTACAAGACTAACAAGTGCGACCCAGTACACCCACAGTCGCCAGTGTTTAGATGCTCTTTGATAGACCTTGAACACGGAGCCTTGGCTCGGGGACTTTCGTCTATCTATAAATATATATAGTCCTAATATCTTGGGATGTCAAGAGGCAAAACAAAACTTTTTTCCTGTACTCCTGCTGTACCAGAAAGTACCAGCTCCTGGGACGCCGGGATCCTGAACGCCTGACTGTTATAGGTCAAGGTTAGGTGTAGCTTTGTAATGGGGAATGGGCAATGGAACTTGCTTGGGAGACTTTGGGTGGCGACCCGAGGACTTCGAGTCGCCGATTGTTAAGTTTGGCTAACTAAACAAAGAAGGAAGAATTATGCAGTAGCACATCAGTACCCTGCTGTCAAGCGTCAGGAGAACCAGCTCCCCGGGACACAACCATCTCCTGCCTGGGACGCCGTCCCGGGGGACTTAGATAATGGGGAATGGAAGAAGATTCGAGGCCAATGGGCAATGGACTAATGGAGCTTGGTGCTTGTCCTGCCATCAGGAGTCCAGGACGCCAGCATGTGCTGGAGCTGCTCCCAGCCCTGGGTTCGGGATCCGGGGCTAATGGAACAAAGACAAGGCTTTTGGTCAATGGACGAGGGATCACGGACAATGGAACCTGAGAATAATTTAATAGTCTTCGGAAGAGGGTCTCTGGCAAGTACGAACACAGGACACCCAGCAGAATAATGTCGGTGAATCCACGCAATTTGATGTGCACTGAAGTTAAGTTTGTTATTGACTATTACTTTTAACTCTAACCAAAAGCCTCGTTTATAATAACCAAATAGATCAGGAATACCCAACCCTGTTGAGCTTTCAATTCTTGTCCAAATGATTGATTTTGTGTTATTTTTTACTTGTTTCCAGAGATTCTTCTCTTCCGCCATGTTTAATTACCCAGCACCTTTCTTCATCTAAATCAACCATCAATAACTCGACCTTTAGTTTCTTCTGTAATGGAGTCAATGCACGGTTAATTGGTTTGCCTTTTCGTTTACCTTTTGAGTATTTCAAAGCTGTTTTGACATCATAAAGATGTATCTTTCCACGCTTATCAATAGCCACAATATCGACACAACCTGTGTCATGAATCGTCTTGAAGACTAGATTCCCCTTCTTCAATAAGTAAGTCATTGCCAGGCTCTCCGACAGATGACCCTTCAAGTGTGTCTTCGTCAATAACTTCATAGTCGCCAGGAATGGATAGTTTTTTTCTAAGTTCACTTAATTTCTCCTCAACCTCTCCAACTGACATAGAATCAATCGTGCCATGCATAATCTCTTTCCTGTCAACATAGAGTCCAGCCGCCATACCTCGATACTTTTCAGCAGCAATCGCACCAGTAAAATTACCAGCTTTCTCTGCAGAATCTCTTAATTCCGCTAGTTTTTGTATATGAGATTTATAGGAAATGGAGTATCTCCTAGCCAACTCAGCTCTCCTGCGTTCTAATTCCTCTACCACATGAGGATAATATTTAGGGTTTTGTAATGCACTGGCAGTCACTGTAGCTGTGGATTCTGAGTATCCAGCGTCCAAAGCACACTGTTTTGCTGTCTGCAAATGCCCTTTTTCGATGAAAATATCGACAAATTTCTGCTGTTTTGGGGTTAATTCGAGCATTTTTTCTACTTTTTCAGACATGTTTTTTCTCCAATTTTAAGATTGAACCTCCAAAAAACCCTTATTTTTCAACAAACTGTGTAAATGGGAGGCAACATATTTACAACCGTATGACAACTTATTTACGGCTAGAATCCGCCATATATATATATTTTTACAATATTGTAAATATGTAAACCGATTTCGCTGATTTTTTACAAGTTTAGATTTAATTTCTGTAGAATAATGTATATTGAAAATATGAGATTGGTCCGTGTTTCGTGGCTCGATACTGTTGAGCATCCGTCTGGTTGGTATGATCCCGAGGATATTGATAAACTGGAAGATGTTTGTTTGGTCCATAGTTATGGTCTCCTTCTCAAAGAAACAAAGAAATCGGTCACTATCGTGGCAGATTTTATCCCTGAAACAAAAGAATTTGGTCGGTCGACCGTGATCCCTAGGGGAATGATAGAAGAAATAGTAGACATATTCGATCCTACTAATGAAGCGTAGCAATACCTCCACTAGCATATCGCATTAAAACTTGTTGCCTGGCCATATCAGGATTCATTCCTGTCCCTGTTAAATTGTAAAAAAGATTAATCTGTCCAGGACTCATACCACGAGTAGGATCAGATTGTATTTCTTGTTGTGTAGGAATTGATCCAGGAGCTTGAATGGGTTGATATTGACTCTCACCTTTGAAAAAATTACCAATACCTTGAGCAACGTCTTTCCCTGCGCCATAAGCATTTTTAATTTGATCTAATATAAAACTTAAAGGAGAAACTTGTTGATAGGCTTCTAACATTTGGCCTGGAATTTTTGCAACACCACCTAACATATCACCAGCGGCACCACCAACATCACCCATAAATTGACCAAAGGTCGGCGCCATAGCAGTGAGCTGTGGTTCACGCATACTTAAAATTTGTTGTCCTGCAAAAGGACCTTGTGTCAAACGAGCAATGCCATCATTCGCTTGGGCTTGTTGAAATGCCTGGTAATCTCTCATCTTAGCTTGATAGCCTGGAATATCAGCGGCACGATTATATCTTTGTGTAATGTTTTGAATGTCTTGTAACGGAGCGGGTCCCGCTCCTAGTTGATTGTAATATTGTTTTTTTGCACCAGGGGAGAAACTGGATGCGAAATTGCTTTGAACAGGTTGAGGTTGAGGTTTGTTATCTTTTTCTGGTCGTTTGTAACCACTAAAATTAGGAGAAGAGGTCCCTGGTCGGTTGACATTGGTTGGAGGTTTAGGAGAAGAATATCCAGGTCTATTAATACCAGTAGGAGAACTACTATAACCCGGTCTATTAATTCCTCTTGGTGCCATTATTTTTTTGGTCTTCCTGGTTTATTTTTAACGATTCTACTTTGTTTTGCTCTTTCTCTAATTGAACGTATAGGACCTAAACCTTTTGGTTTTTCAGGACGACTTCTAAAATTTGGTTGGTTTGGCATTTTAGCAGGGGATAATTTTCTTTTGATTTTACCTAGCTTCTTTTCTTCCATAATTCTTTTTAAATCATCTCTATTTATTCTACCAGAAGGCTTTCTCATTTTGGCTTCTTTTAATAAATCTTTCATTTTTTCTGACATTACACCTCTTTTCGAAGCAGTAGCTCCTAAAACTTCCGATAATGTTTTTATGGCTTTGCGAATAGGCTTTGTTGCCATTTTCGTCTTTCTTGATTTTGGTGTCATTCCTTTTGGCATCGTTTGCTCCTTGGTCCGTGGTTAATAGTCAGTAGTTATACTAGGAACATAACAAAAATAAATGTCAAGATCAAAGATATATTGACTTTTGAAAACGCACTTTGATACAGTGGTAGGTACGCACTAACGCATACGAAGGAGGTTTAATATGCAAGAATTAGAAAAAAAATTGGAAGAAGCGTACATTGTTATTGCTCTCTTACAGGCAAAATTAGCTGAAAAGAAGGAATAAAACTAGGTGGTCCGTGGGCTTTGGTTCTCGATCAAAGCCTTACTACCCCTGGTCACAATATTATTCCATTCCTCGTGCGTAAATTCATCTTTACTTCCATCTCGATAAACCACCCGATACATAATTTTCTCTAGCATCTCTGGTGGTTCAGAAACTTTTGTAAAAATTTCTACTGCTCTTACAATATCTCTTATCATCTTGGGAAAGATAACACATTTCCGTTCTTGAGTTTACTTAATTTTTGAATGATTAAACGCCTGGTTGCTTCTCGTAAATCCTTGGTATCACCCACTAATTCGTGATCCCAAAGGTCGGCACAGGCCCGTAATGCTTCTACCTTCTCGTCATTGTTCTTAAAAAATTCTCTCTCATGCTCGATGAGATCAAGGACCATGCGTCTGGAAATTAAAGACTCCATGTCCTCTGTGATCATTGTGATATTTGCCATAACTAGATTCTATCACTTTTTTAGAATTTAATATAATAGTCTTCACCATTTTTTTTCATGGATAAAAGACTTCTTAATTTGTATTCATAGAAATCTAATTTGACACTATCAATCCAATAGGAATCGCCTTGACTATTACGCACGGCTTTTTTCTTGCGTTCAATCATACTTTGAACACGATTAATATATTTATCTAACTTAAAGACGTTCATTCTTTTCTCTTTTCTTTTGCATCTCAATCGCCGCTTCCATCATGACCGCTTGCATATTCGTAAAATAATTTTTACCCATGAGTTTTTCTGCAAGTTTGCGTGCTTTTCTTCTTTTGTCACGTTGTTGAGAATAACGAACGGAATGTCCTCGTCCGTCTTGGTGTTCATACACCGGTTTAAATTTAGCCATACCTATCTCCTTTGTTAGTCCTACCGACCTGAGATTTAGATAGCGGAAAGGCACGCCAACATAAAACTCACAGCTTTTCATGTGTCCCCGGCGGGCAATAGTGGTAATCTGCAGAGATATTCAAAGTATCATACCACCTCACACTATCCATCTGCTTTAACCGAATTGGGTCGGTGCAATCGGAACTTGTTATCGAGTGACTCGTACACCATTCACAAATCCAGCATGATTAGGTGTCATGTCTGCATTTTCTTGTTGGTCCTTGAGCCATGAGTCATAGTCCTCCATTTCGTGTTGAACTAATCCATCAATATAACCTTGTAAAAAAGCGACTGATTCATCTAACGGAAAGTTAGTGCGATCGCTCTTTGCATATTCAATTAAATTCAATAAATGTTTTCTAAACTCTAATGATTTACTTTCGTACTTTGCCATTTCTTTTCTTCTCCTCTTGTTCAATCAGTTTTTGTATAAATCCACCCATGGTGCAGTAGTCCTGTTCTGCCATCGGTCGTGCTTTATTATAAACAGCGACCTTAATTGCCACGGATTTGTATTTGGTAGCATCCATTAAATAACTCCATATTGTGTTAATAAAAAAATAATAATTAGACCTATGGCCATAAACCATCTAAAGTGAAACATGATCAAAATAATGATCATGGCAGTAGTAAATAAATAAACCATATGTCCTAATTTCTTGTATAAATATAAGAAACTATGTCATAAAAGTCAAGAGGATAGGAATGAAAGTATTTTTGATAATAATAGCCTGCTTACAAAGCACAGCCACTCCCCTAGAAAAGTCTTGTACTTTACAGCCATTAAATCAGCCATTTGAAAGTGTTCCTGATTGTTTGGGTTATGCGGAGTATTTTAAGAGCCAGGTTGAGTCGGCAGATCCTGATATGTATATAACAGGTTTCTGCACAACTAAACTGGTTGACTCTGCTTAAAGAGTTCTTCTAATAAAATTTGGGAAGCGACCTTCTTGTTTAAAGGTCATGTAAGCGGCGTACCAATCGTTTTTGTACTCTGCTTGACAGAATTGTTTGATGGTTTCATCTTTATCTTCTTTTGCTTTAAACAAATTTAAAAAGTGATCCATTGATCTTTTAGTTAAGTTAAACATTTTTATTTTCTCCTGGCAAAGTTATACACAGAAAAATAATTTTTTGTTTTGTTATGATTGCATGACAGTTATGCAAATGCTAATATTTTGGGATAGCAACGGTCGAAACATGAAAGGGATTTTGTGTATCGCAAAAGTTTTTAGATTTAGTGTCTCTTGCAAATAAACAAATTTATTAACTGCCGTTGCTAAACTGAAAAGTCAGCTTCAAATTCAACATCAAGTTCAGGATCATCAACAGCAATAAAAACAGTTCTACCATTGACTCTTTTTTGAAAACTCGTCTTGCATAAAAGACAATGATAATTATCCGAATGAGTTCGAAACATCGGAACAATCACATGTTCATAAGAACATTGCGGACAAAGAGTAGCTTCGAGTTTGCTATCTAATTTTTTATCTACTTCGCTTCGCCCCATGACGGTCCTACCTCACAATCTAATTTAACCGGTACTTCTAATTTTACTGCGTTTTGCATAATTTCCATGATCTTATTCTTTTGTGCTTCACTGTCAAAAGAACAATCTAGTTCATCATGTACCTGGATATGTGGAATAATACCTTCAGCGTGTAAATCTACCATGGCTTTCTTGGTCATGTCAGCGGCAGATCCCTGGATAATTTTGTTTAATGCTTTGTATGTGTAAGCTCTTTTGATTTGTTTGCCATGTTCTCGTTCGGCTTCAGCCCTGGGCAGTGGTCGGTGAACCCCGTATCTTATAGGTTCCCACGTATCAAATCGACATTTACGACCTAGCAAGGTTCTTACATGACCCACATCAGCTGCTTTTTTCATAGTTAATTCAATCATTTGTTTTACAAAAGGAACACGAGAATGATACTTCTCAAAAAGGTCCTCAGCCTCACCAGGAGTCAATCCTAGTTCTGAGGATAGTTTCCCCTTACCCATACCATAAAACAGCCCTAGATTGATCGTTTTAGCCTTTTTTCGATCAATTTTAGCCATCTCCGAGACCATAGTATGGAAGTCTGTATTCGGATCTTCATGGTATGCGTTGACGAACTCATCAGCTCCTTTCAACCCGCCATTCGTTAGACTAGCGAGGTGAACCACGAGACGTGGTTCCTGTTGAGAATAGTCAAACGCACCCCATTGCATTCCCTCTTCGGGTATAAAGAGCGAGCGTATCATCGGTCCTAATACCTTCGAGGAAGGAACTTGTTGTAGATTCGGTGTGTTATAGCTGAGTCTTCCTGTGACTGTGCCACCACCGTCTCCACGTAATTGGTTTATTTCTGCATGAATCCTTCCCTTATGTTCATGTTTTAAAATGGTATCAATAAAAGTCGTTCGAGCTTTATTATATTCTCGGGCCTGAGCGACTGCTTGAACCAACGGATGCTCATGTGTGCGGAGGAAATGCTTATCGAATTTAGGAGCACCCGTCAATTCAGTCCGTGCGTAAGGAAGGAATAACGCATCGAACATTTTTGATATAGATTTTGCTTCCCATACATTCACAGCAACTCCTGTCTCTTGTTTAATCTGTTTTAATTGTTCAGATTCTTGTTTGAGAAGTTTGCTTTTTGTTTGTTCAGCTTGATCTACGTCAACTCTAACACCATTCCATTTCATATCAATTAAGACAGGAAGGACCTGGTGTTCTAACTCATTAATGTGAGTTAAATCTTGTGCTAGTATTTCTCTTTGTAATACGTGATATAATTTTAAAGCGAGTTCAGCATCTTGTTCTGCATAAGGACCAACATACATAGGAGGTAATCTCCACATATCATTCTTTGCATCCACACCCCACTCTTTAGCTGCTTCATATAAAAGTGCTTCTGATTTCTTTTCTCCTAAATAATCTTGTCCAACAACATTTAAAGAATATCTCATTCTGTTTTCATCTAAGATAGGAGCCATGAGCATAGTATCCCAAATCTTAGAAGTAATTCTCATTCCCATTCTTCTCATCCAACCAACATCGTACATGGCATTGTGACAAACAATTTCAGGACAACGATCTAACATGTCTTGAAACTGTCTCATAAAAACTTTTTTATCGTAGTTACCGGGAGCATCATGATCGATCGGGAAGTATCCTTTAAAACCTTCCCAGGCAATTGCTACACCCACAACTTTACCATTACCGGTTGCCCACCCTGGTCCGTGGTCCTTGATTCCTGGATCGTATGTTTCTAAATCAATCGCAACAGGGCTTTGACCTTTATAATCAATACACTCAGGACACACCCATTCACTCGGTGGTTGAAATAGTGGATTTTGTATCGTCATCTTGCTCCTTTTCTTTTGGTAAATAAACTAATGTTTCCGACTCACAATGATCGCAGAATAAAAAAGTTTCCACAGAATAGCTTTCACTTTCTTCGGTAATGTCGTAATCATTACACCATCTTAATTCTTTGTTACAGTGCCAACAGTTCATTCTTTTTCTTTGAACGTATCCTTCCAGGCTTCTAAATTTACATTTGCAATATCTTCTACCAAGAAAGGTATCCAACGTTTGTCAATTTCAATTGGTTGAGGCCAAGTCTTTTTAATGGCTTTCATTTCTTCTTCTATTAAAGATATTTTTACTTTCCCGTCAATATATACGATTCTCATAAGTACCTCATTTCTATGTCTGCTTCTGTTTCAATTACGACACGAGCTCCGCAAGATAAAATTGCTTTATCATTACCACCATATCGTACCCTGGATGGTCCGTTGATAATGACTTCGTGGCAGTAAGTATTTTTCTTACCTTCTTTAACAGTAATCACAGGTTCATTCTCATTGTTCTTTTTGTTACTTCTGATAACATGTTGATTAACGTGAATATATTTTTTCATCGTATGACCTCCAGGTATTCTCGATCTGATTCTGAACGTACCAACCACAACTCTTTTCTTGCTCTAGTAGCCCCGACATAAAATACTCGGTGTTCATCATCAGGATTGTTAATTAATGCTTCTTCTGCTTTTCTCGATAGATCCAAAAGTAAAACGACATTGTCTGCCTCTCCACCTTTTGCACCATGTATTGTAGAAATTTCTATTTGTGGTTTTTGCCAGATATTAATTCCTCTTTTCATTAACTGTCGAATGTACATCACTTTACCGTAAGGAATTTTATCCAGTGCCTGGTACCAAGTTGCAGTTTTTTGAATTAATAAACCATGTTGAAATAAAAGTTTTTCATAATCAAACTTTTCTTTGTCATCAATATTTTTTAAATTTTTATAATTACGTTGAACACCTACACCGGAACTCATGTATTCATACATGGCTTTGACACCATCTAAACTAATTGTTTCACCTTCTGCTAGTTTATTCCAGGAAGCGATCGCATGTTTTAATTTGTCAGCTATGCTGCTTTGACCAAATCGTGCGTAGTAGTAACCCTGTTCCAGGAAGAACTTTTCAACTTTATTAAGTATGTATTTAGTCCTTGCGAGGACGAGCCATTCTTTATCTTTGTAGGGAATTGCCTCATGTGAATAGACTGTAACAACCTTGCCCTCTTCGTCTTTAGCTTCCCATTCTTTTTCCACTCGGTCTTTGATATTTCGAACGATCTTGGATGCCACGAAGTGGTGGGATTTAGGTATTCTGTAGGATTTATTGAGTACGACAGAAGTGCCAGGATAAGACTGAAATGTATTAACATCAGCACCAGCCCATTTAAAAATAGCCTGGTCATCATCACCAGCAATGTATGCCCTTTTGCATTTAGATATGAGGTTTGTAATAACTTGCCACTGTACGAGCGATAGGTCTTGTGCCTCGTCAACGATTAATACCTCTATATTTGGCCATACTTCAGGTCTAAGATTAAACTCTAGTAGCATGTCAGTAAAGTCATATAATTTTCTAGTTTTTTTAAACTCTTTAAGATACTCAGCAATCTGTTCTAACTTTCTCCAACCACCGACAATGTGACCAAACTTAGAAAAAGTTTCATATAAACCCACTCCTGTTATTCGGGATAAGTCAATAATTTTTAAATAAGGATCTTGTTGAATAAAATTGCCATCATCGTCATGTGTATCTTTCGGTGCAAGATCAACTTTCATTGCTTCTGAAACTTCTGTATAATGTTTCGGCTTCATTACATCGTTAGTTGATAAACCCAAACATTGAAATGCTAAACTATGAATAGTTCTGAAATAACGGAAATCTTTTTGATCGAGTTTAAACTTATGGGAAGCTCTATTTATAGCCTCGCTTGCGGCCTTCTTGGTGTAAGCCACGAAAGCTATATCCTCGGGTGTCAAGTTCTTTTCTAGTTCTTGCTCTACAATATTTAATAAGAATGTCGTTTTGCCAGTCCCTGGTGGTCCATAAATCTTTTTTATTTTAGAATGGGACATCATCATTTACTTTCGGTATATCGAGTTTGCCTTCATTCTGAGGTTTAGGGTCAGGTATAAAAAATAAATTCTTCACAGAATTTTTATTAACTCTCATTTGCTTCGAATCTCCACCTTTGTCCCTGATCAGTGAACCCATTTGCGTGGTTGAAAATTCTTTAAATTGTATTTTACGTAAATATCTTTCCAGGCTCGATAGCTGAAAATAGATTTTGCCGTCACTTTTCCAAACACTATGATTTAGTACTTCCTCAATCTCATCGGTGATGTGTTGATTGTAAATAAAATCCTCTAAGTGAGAATAGAAACGACCTTCTTTTGTCACCTCGGTCGGCATCTTAATAATCTCACAAGTTTCTAATAATTCTCTAATACGAGCCTCATAATCTCGCTTGGACATCTCCACAGGAAGACTGGTATGTGTCTCTAAAACCTTTTTTCTAAATAATCTTTGATCCATTAACTCATCAGTTGTGACCGTGATCCGTGAGCCGTCAACATCGAGATGCCAAACAGATTCATCGGACTCTAGTTTCGTGAGATTAGCAATATTCATCTCCACGTCATCACGACCAATACCAAACTTTCGAATACGACATTTAGAGCTTTCACAGTGATTACGCATTGGAACGTCCTTACACTTGTATCCATATTCTTTTTTCTCGTGTTGATCGATTTTTGCCTTGACCTGATCGTAGCTCATCGGTGGTTGACAGTATTTTGTGTTAAACTCCATGACCTTGTTCTGCCACTCTCCAGGTCCAAACTTCTTCTTTGCATAGACACAGTAGTGAAAGACCACATCATCCCTCGATCCTTCAAAAATACCCATATTTTGCAGTATTTCGATGCATGGAGGGCCATCAAAAGTGCTCTTTTTCTGTTTTAAGGGCTTTACAGATAGGTTTTGGAGTTGGTCGTGTGTGATTGCCTTCTGAGAAACCAAATTGAAGAACTCTTCCATGGTTAAAGACTCACCTTTTTCGTCCATGGCGTATCTTCCACTCATGTCTCCCTTAAAATAGGGTAGGTTGAGGAAGTTTCCTGTGTCACCTCGCTCTGCATTCAGAGATTCTTGCTTTGGAAATACCTCACAGTCTGCAAATCCAAGGACAGAAGCGATCTCAGTTAATTTTTTAATAGCATCTTTTGCCGGAACAGGTTCCGTATAGAAAATAAATAAGTGAAAACCTCCCGACTTTGATCGGCAAGGTATAATTGGTAAATTTAATTTTGTGTAAAGTTGAATTGTCTTGCGTACATCTATTGAATAGTCATCAACATCAATACAAGACCAGGAGCATGTGTTATCATCACGAATTGGAATAATACCAAGGCTTGGATCATTTCCTTCGACATGGTCTTTCCAATGTTTGTCGGTAACCTCTTCTTTAATAATGAAAGCTTTGCCACCGACTTTGCCGCTTTCTTTCTTTTCACCTTTGTAAAATACTCCGTGTGCTCGGGTTAGACCACTGAATACTTCTTTTAACTTTTGATACGCTTCCATGAATTAAAAGGGGGACCGAAGTCCCCCATTCAAGTTAAAAGGGAGTAGTGCCATCGCTAGCTTCAGTACCCGCACTGTCACTAGATTGTTCGTAGTTAACTTCTACAGAACCTCGTTTCACTGCTTCAAAGAACTTCTTACCAGCATGATAAACATCTGCTGATACAGGTTCAGCCCTCTTAATATCCCAGCCGTACCAGTCTCCTTTGTCATTCGACTGATGCTTGGTTGTCAAGTGGTAAGAGAAATACCAGCTTGGAGGATTAATTACTTGATCTCCATGCTTTACTTGAGCGGAAAGCATCAAACTGTTCCACTTACGTGATCGACTTAGACCGCTCACTTTCATAGAAAGAAGTACCTGCGAGGATAGTCCTTCTTCATTAAGCAGGAGGCAATAATGATTATGTGTACGTTCTAAGTAAGTTCCCTGTGGAAGCCTAAGTTTACCGTCACTATCTTTTGTGGTCTTATTTAATAGTGGGGTATCCACAGGGTGAACAATCGGAGCAGAGGAGCCAGTACCTCTGTCAGACCATTCAAGTTGAACAGGTTCAAAGAAACATGGTACGACTTTGATACCTTCATCACCACTGAAGAGTTCTTCAGTCACAGTGTTGAAAATCATACCTTCCTCTGCACCTTCAATGTATTCACTCTTAGCTTTTTTCGTTTGCGGAGACATAGAGCTAAGAATTTTTAGGAATGGCAATGCAGTCGTATTTAAATCGACTTTTGCCAAACCTTGACCTTGATCTTGAGCCACTAAGCTTAGATCAATAGCATTCGCTACGAGTGCAGAAGAGTCTTTCTTTGCAACTTCGTTTTTGGTTTTTGCTTGTTGTGTCATTTACTTTTTTCCTTTTGTTATTTTTGTTTCTGGACGTATGAAGATCCCAAAGAGATCATCAGGGTCCGTGAGTCCTTCTTCATGACGTCTTTTTAAAGTCGCCTTCAGTGTCGAAGGGTGCACTGATTCTTTCACTTCCGGGGTGATGCCATAGGTAGATTCAATATATCCAGCTAAATCTCCTGCCATATTATCTTCACCCGTTCCGAAACTTGTTGCTACCTTGTTCTTAATAATATCACCAAGGTCATTTTCTCTTAGATAATTGTGAGCGTCCTCTACTTTGTCCAAAGGTATTTTACAATGAAAACCTTCTTTGACAGTCACTTTACTACCGTCTTTCATAGTTGTTTCATTAATACCTAATTCCTGCATTTTTGAAGGAATTGTCTCACTTGATAGAACTTCACGTTCTCTTTTCATTTCTTTTAATGTAGCTTCGATGTTCTCTATCTCTACATCCATATCTAATTGTCTTTGAATTAATTTACTGAGTTGATCTAAATCATCATTATTTAGGCTTCTAAGGTCGCCTGCATCATGTTTGAGATCCTCAAAACTGATTGTGTTAGCCATTTGTTTGCCTCCTTTGTTTTAGAACAGCTTGGGAGGGTTAGTTGTTTCACCTCCAACTTTCGGGACACAGATAAACATTGCTCTGCCCTACTTGTACCTACTCATGATAGCCTCAGTCAGTTGACCCTACTCTATCACCCCTGTGCGTTACGCCTCTGTTAAAAACGTTGTTCCGCCACAAGCCATAAGTGCCAGCTAAACACTTAATTGTTCGTTAAAAATGTTATACTTGAAATCCTAACAAAATGCAATATATTATTTTTACAATGGCTAACTTTTTTTTGAAGGAACCTTTTCTTCATCAATTAAAGGCAGTTCGAACTTGTCATGACACAAACGTCAACAATTTCGCCTACTTGATGGAGATGGGTACAGGTAAAACTATAACAGCAATCATGGATTTGATGATACTGCATCATAAAAAAGGTGTGGATAATTGTGTAATCTTTGCACCGAAGTCCGTGTATCGTAATTGGTATAAAGAAATTATTGAATTTGTATCACCTGATAAAACAAAATATGCAATTCATACCTGGGATCCCAGTTTAAAAGATCCACAAACAAAAGCGAATTTAATGGATTTATTAGAAAAAAATTCCGTACCTTTAAATGTTTTCTTAATGAATATTGAATCTATTTCATCACCGAAGGGTGTAAAGTTTTTAGAAAAATATTTAAGTGTCCAGGACAAAAGTAAAACAATGATGATTGTTGATGAAAGTACAACAATCAAAACACATAATGCTAAACGTACAAAGAGTTTAATTAAACTAACTAAAGACTTAGATTATAAAAGAATTTTAACCGGGACACCCATTACCAAATCACCTTTAGATATTTACACTCAGTTTGCTTTTCTTGATCTCAAGATACTTGGTCAGTCAAACTATTATGCTTTCCGTGCTCGTTATGCCAAGATTGTTAATCGACCAACATCAGGTGGTCGTCACTTTCCTTTAATTACAGGTTATCAACGTTTAGATGAATTAGAACAAAAGATTTATACTCATGCTTTTCGTGTCAAAAAAGAAGAATGTACGGACTTGCCACCAAAACTTTATACAAAAAGATTTATACCTATGAGTAAAGAACAACTTGTAGCGTATGAATCATTGAGAAGAAACGCAATGTTTGTTTTCAATGACAAAACAACCACGTCTGTGAACCGGCTCTCACAGATCGTTAAGTTGCACCAGGTATGTTGTGGATTCACTATTAATGATAATGGTGAAATCCATGACCTACCTAACAAACGTTATGATGAATTGCTGGATGTCCTGGAGGAAGTTGATGGTAAAGTTATCATCTGGGCTACCTATCGACATAACATTGAAACGATAACTAACAAACTAAAGGAGAAATACGGTGATACTAAGGCTGCAGCTTTTTATGGCGATACAGAAAATCAAGTACGCTTGGATCTTGTGCGAGATTTTCAATCTCAAACAAGCGATCTCACGTACCTTGTTGCGAACCCTAAGACTGGTGGATATGGAATCACTCTTACTGCCTCTTGTACTGTTGTCTACTTTTCAAACAATTATGATCTTGAAATAAGATTACAAAGTGAGGATCGTGCACACAGAATTGGCCAGAAGAATAAAGTGAC
>Ga0222718_10000907_pt1 | contig 30178 bp, 49 predicted proteins | sample C33_27DmetaG_FD_165045 | JGI IMG/M metagenome (GOLD analysis project Ga0222718, IMG submission 165045) | Estuarine water microbial communities from San Francisco Bay, California, United States - C33_27D | ecosystem: Environmental > Aquatic > Marine > Unclassified | place: USA: California...
ATTTGTAGTTTGAACTGTGTAAAAACTATACTTACTTGAATTATTTAGATTATAGAAATATATATATCCATTTGTATTTTCACTATTTTGATTTGGTGCTATTACCATTCTGTTTGCACCTGTGCTTTTTGTTTCTCCAAAAGTAGATGGATATCCATATTGAAGTGCATATTGATACACACTAGCAGTTTCTAAAACACCACTTTCATAAAATCTCATATCAATATTATCATTACCACCATTAGTTTGTACATCATTTAACTGTGCAACCATAACATCATATTTATTTCCTTTAATAGAAGTGAAATCAATAGTTGTAGTAGCACTAAAAGTTTGTTCTTGAATAAGTTCTAATGAGCCACCCCAACTACCATCTTTAGTAAGTTGTAATATTTCACTAGGTGTATATAAACCTGTATTCTTTTTTACATTATTTGGTTGTGTACCTAGATAAGGCATAAATTACCTTTCTAAGTTTGTCGTAAGAATGAAACGTTATATTCTGCACTAGAAGCAGCTGAACATAAACCCTGCAGCTTATCTCCTGTTTCAAGTACGATCTTCGTTTGTAGTTCTATTGTTGTACCAAATGGTAATGATACATCATTTAAAACGTGGCGTAATGTTCCACCAGATTTAATAACACTTAAATCTATTGTTACATCAGCACTAGATCCACTAACATTTGAAACTAATATTCCAATACAAGTTTCAGTTGTACTTGAAGGAACTGCGTCAACAATATCACCAGTTGAAGTACCAAGTACCCCTTGAACACTATGAAGCGTATCGGCCATATTTTAATCCTTTCCTACGATAAAGCTAACACTAAGCCTAAACTCACTCCGCTTGGAGCTAAGGCGACTATGTCAGCTACTGTTGTTTTTTTAACGGCATTACTGTCGTCTGCATCACCAATTAAAACTATATCTGCCGATGCTACTGTTGCAGAAGTTGCACTATTTGGAGCAATTACTAAGTTTGCAGCACCAGAAGTTGCACCACCAGACAAACCAGAAGTGCCAGCTGTATTAACGGCTGTAATATCTCCTTCATCAATAAAGTTTGACCAGGATCCGTTATATACCTGTAAAACATTACTATCCTTTAAATAACAAAATTGCCCTTCAATTGGACTTGTAATTTGTGCATCTCTAGCCGTTGCATTTTCAAAAATGCACAGAGACTGTTCCATAAGATAATCATTTACATCTGCTGCGGTTAATACTTCACCTACACCAAATACTTTAAATCCGTTTGCCATGTTTTTATTTTATCCTTTCACTTTTATGAACTTCATTATAAGTTATTAATAGCCCAGCTTATCGGTATCTAAAATACCAAATAAAGTATTATCTAACCTCATAAAGGCCTGCGTATCTGCATTTGATAACTTATAAGAGCAACTAAACAAATCAGGCGTAATGTTGTAGTTTATACTGTCAATTATTTCATTTGCTGTTATTTGGCTAGGTGATCCACTTCCAGGAGGTGTTAATTCAACTTTAACAATGTCTCCAACTTCACGATCAAGTATTGTATTTTGATTACCTGTAGTTGCTTCAGTTAAATCTACTATTAAATTATCAAATCTAATTAAGGCATCTTTAAACTTACCTAGCAAAAACTTAGCAGCATCTTTAACTTCTAGATCATTATCGTTATAAAGATTATCCCTACTTAAAGTTCGAATTAAATATTTACCTTGCGATCCAACACTTTCAACTGTTTGTGTAGATCCACTAATTCTTTTTAAAGAAACAATATTAAAAATTTCATTGTCATCATTAATATAATCAACTCTAATATATGGAACATCTGATCCGTCATCTGAAAATGTTGCATCTGGAGTACTAGGAAAAGTAGCATGCCTTGATTTAAAAGTTAATTTACCATCTTTTGAAATAAATAATAAACCATTTTCTGATCGTTCAATATTTTGTAAAACGCTTAATGTATTTTCTGAAATGCCGCTTAATGCTTGCATTGTTGAAATACCTGTATCAATATTTCTATTAGTACCAAACTTAACATTTGTATTATCTAGAACAGCATCAATTAAATTACCACTTGTTGCACTAGAAAACGAAGCATTAATTAAAGCTGTATTAGCTATTTTGATAAAGGCATCAGACGCTTCAAAATTAGCAAAAGAGTTGCCTTGATCGGGATAAGTTAAATTAATATCTGTAACAAAACCTACAAATAAATCTTTATAGTTACTTCCACCATCTGTCGTTGCGTCAACATGTATAGCGATCATAGGCTCAATACCTGGACTATAAGGGCTTGAAGTATTTGTATTTTCATACTTTCTAGAATTATTTAATAATTGTACGCTGCAGCTTCCTGTACTAAATGTAGCTAACTCTCTTGATCTACCTCTTGAAATAGTTACGCTTTGTACGTCTGCTGTAACATCTGTTAAACTAACGGCACCTCCTAATTCTCCTGAGCCTAAAACACCTCTTACTAAATCATCTAAAGTAAATTCATTTGGCGTAAAGCCTACTCTAACTCTTACTGTTGGTTGTGCCATTAGATTATTGTTAGTACTCTATTTAAAGGCCCATTCTTATTTGTATAATCATTAAGCGCATTAATAACTTGATCAGGGTTGTTTACTTGATTATTAAAGTTAACTGTTAAACCTGCTCTTGGATCTAATAAAGCAGCTGAAGTATTTGCTGCATTAGTTGTTAATTGACTTATAGTTTTAGCTGGATCAATAGTTTCTTCAGGCGTTAATCTTTTAACTTCTTTTTCTGCAAAACCAAAAGAAACATTTCCAATTTCAGAAAGCTTAGGTAAATTAATATTTACGCCTATTTTTCCTAATACACCAGCTACTCTATCAACAAAACCATTAATAGTTCTAATAAAACTATTTAAACTATTAATTATTCTATTAATCATATTTTCAAAGTTTTTAGGCAAGTTTGTAAAAAATGGTTTTAAAAACTTATCAACCATTTCAGTTAGCTTTTTAAACGCCGGCGCTAATAAAGTTAGCAGCAAAGTTACAACAGCTATTATAGGCGGAGCTAAAGCTGAAAGTAATTGACCTACAACCTGAATAAACGGAGCTACTGCTTTAATAGCTTCTACTAAATGAGGTCCTACTTCAGTTACTAAATCAACTATAACTGGAAGTAACTCTTCAATCACTGGCAGCAATTCTGCGCCCATTGTAACCTTTAAATCTTTTAATTTAGCTTGTGCAGCTCTTGACTTGTTAGCAAAACTTTCTTGCGTTCTGTTAAGATCGCCCTGTTGTACTGCTGTTTTTTCTAATAACAATTCATAGGTTGCAAGTGCTTTTTCTTGCTTCGTGAGTTCTGCTGCCGAACTTTTGCCAGTCATTTCAAATGCTTTTGTTTGTACGTCTGCTTCCATTATGGCGATCCCATAAGTTTTCAAACTTTCTCTCTCACCGAGCAAAGCTTTAGTGAAGGCTTGCATAACTGGCTCTGCGCCTCCCTGAACGTTGCTAAATGAAGCTACGTCTCCGGCAAGTGTTGCTAACTTAACTGATAAATCTGCAGAAGCTTCGCCTGTAAATTCAATACCTTGCATGATTGCACCTGATTGAGTTAATAGCCCTTCTAACTCGTGCGCAGCTAAACCGGCTTTATTTGCAAACTCATCAACGAAACCAGATAACTTTGGTACACTTTCTCCAAATGTAGTTTCAAAAGCGGATCGTGCTTCATTAGCATCTGATCCTAAGTTAACTAAATCTTTACCTAGAGTAACTGCAGCAACTGAAGCAACACCTAAACCTGCAACCGTAGCTTTACCTAAAGTACCGGCTACAGAACTAAATTTACTCATAGCTTTTTGTGATCTTGTTAAGCTATCAGTAAAATTTTTAGTTTTACCTATAATTGCTATCGAAACTTTTTTTTCTTTTGCCATTATTTAATTGCTTTCATTAATGCGTCATACATACGATCTGAATATGATTCAGCTATTTTGTTTTGATTTTTATCTAAAGTTTTACCGGCAACATAACCTTTTTTTCCAAATTGTGAAAATGTACTATCACCTGCTGTAAACCTATGACCGATCCATTTTTTATAAGGAAAGTCTGCTCCAGGTCGTGAATACCTTAGATTGCCTACTTGACTTCTACTTACAGCTCTAGTTTTACCATTTTTAGTAGGTACATACATATAACGGCGACCAAACTCCATAGAAAATGTAGCTGGCTTTTTATCATTAGTTTTAATATTAATTTTTGCTTCTGTACGTGTACCTGAAGCTGTGTAGCCAGTAGCCGAAGCTCTAGCTTTAGGAATTCTTTGTTTTTTAGCTAACGCTCTTATTTCTGATAATTGTTCTTTAGCAAGCTCTCTATGAAACTTAGATAATACTTTTAAAACTTCTGTATCACCATATTTTTTAATGTCTTTTCTTAACTCTATTAACTCAGAGTTATCAATTGTAAATTCACCAGTTATTTTTGCCATATCAACTTTCGTATTTTTTATTTATAACTTTAACAATTGCATCAAACATTTCCATTTCGATATTCAATAAAGCATTTGGATCTATTCCTGTTTCAACTGCTATAGCAGCTATTAGATCAATAAACCCGCTTATGCTTTTAAATTATCACTTGATCCAGTAATGTCTAGGTCTTCAACTTTATCAACCCAAGCATCATAATCTTCAGTAACACCATTTCTTTTAGAAGCAAGCCATGCTAAATATAAAAGCCATTCGTATCGCTGCTCATCATTTAATCTAGAAATTGGTATGTCAAATTTGCGCTCAAATTTAACAATATCTCCCGGCTTGATCTTAACTTCAAGTTTAGTACCGTCGCTCATCACGACGACCATATTGCCCATTAAGAAGTAGCGCGGCTAATAGTTCCAGAAGTAGGAAACGAAACTGACATTGTAGCAAGTTCTCCTACAGCGTTTGCAACTGGAATATGTTGATTAACTAAAACTGATCCACTATAAGATGGATTAGTAGCGCTAACTGATCCGCTTGTTGGTTTTACTACAAAAGCTGTAGTTGTTCCAAGTAACGGAAATAAAGTAGCGTCAACTTCACTAGCTGCAAAATCTTGTTGAAACTCGATGGAAAGAGTACCTGACTTAAGGCCTCCTGTCCTGGACTGGAAGGTTTCCCCCATCGCTGTTGTCATAATTTCATCGGCTGTAATATCTAAAGTAACTGAAGCAACATGATCACTTAAATCAACGCTGTTCAATGTTACGCTTGCATCTGTCAAAACAAATTTTGCCAAAATAAACTCCTTTCAATATCTTTATTTTAAATATGAATAATGAAATATAAGTTTATACGTTATTAAATGGAAAACCCCTCTTGCTGCTAGAGGGGCTTTCCGGTACGTAAACGGGGGTTGTACCTTTTATTCTTTTCTTAATACAAATTCTAAATCAAGATAATCATGAAAATCAGGATTAACTTTTGGTTTAGGCTCGCGTTTTTGACTTACTGTAAAACTACTCCAACATAATTTTAATTTGCTTTCAGTTCCATCTTTATTATATAATCTAAAAGTAACTTCCGTATCTCCCAGTAAATTATGTAACTTATCTTGATCTTGCCTAACTTGATCTTTATTTTTCATTTAGTCTTCTTTACAAGCTTTTAAAAATTTGCCTGTATCAAAATTAGGATTATCATCTTCAAATATTGATGCTAGTCCTAAAGTAACTTGTGATTTAGTTTCGTTAAATTTGATTATTTTAGCTATCGCTTCATAATCTTTTTTAGTCATTGCCATTTTTAGTCCTCCGTTTGTTTAATTTATAATATAATTATAACATAAATTATTTTAAATGCGTAATGTTTTTAAATATTTTTATTCAATACCGATTGCAGCATGAATTGAAAAGCTTGGATTAGTTCCGGTTATAGTATAATTCAAACGCCAGTAATTATCAGTTACAGCACCAGCAACACTTTGAAAATCCGCTCCTATAGCTGTAATCCCTGTAAAAGTAATCCGATCGGTTGGACTTGTAAAGCTTGAATTATCATCTGATTGTAATTTAAAAGTAATAGTTGGACTAGAAGTTCCTGAAACTGCATAGCAATGAATTGCTGCGTATGCTTTTTCAGTGGCGGCAACAGCTCCAAGCTGGGTGCCTGTTGAATTACCTGAAGCTGTTAATGCGCCATCTAATTGAATAGTTCCTCTAACAACTTTATCGGATGATTGGCTTTTACTTATGCTAAATGGCGCTAAGCCTCCAACTTCACCTAATATTGAATAATCAAATAATCTTGACTTCATAAAATATGCAATATTTCCTACTCCAGCATCTGGAACAGTAGTTACAATTAATTCATTTCCAATTGAAGCACCTAATAAAGCATCTGGTTTATTTGATCCGGCTTCATAAAATCCATCAATTTGAAGCGAACTATCTTTAAGTCCACCCAATTTCTCTCTAAATCCATTACTGTTAATTGTAGTTGCGTCTAGCTCTTCAGCGTTTATTTCTAGGTTAACAGAAGTAGTATGATCGCTTAAATCATAACCACCTGAAAAAACTTTTCCATCATTAAATACAAATTTTGCCATTTATTTCTCCCACGCTTCATTTACATCAGGAGTGCTCTTATCGTCTTTAATAAAAGTTCCATCTTTTTTTCTTGCACGCTTTCTTTTAATTGTAGTAGGTTTTATATGGCCACCTTTAATTAATGATTTTGCAACTTTTTCATCATCAATAGTTATAGTATCACCTTTAATTTTACCCATAACTTTTTTATTACCAATTATTTTATATTTCATTAATTACCTCCGCAACAACCTGCGCCGCAACAACCATCCATTAGCTTGATCCTTTCGTGTAAACTTCTATAGACAAATTGGCACCAATTCCATCAATACCATTTAGATTAAAATCTGCGCTGTAGTTACTTACATTAACAACTCTAGCATCTGTATTAGCAAGACCTAAAGTTCTATTGTTATATATTATTTGCCTAATACTCGAACTGCCACTACCTGTAACAAAAGCATCTAATTTATCTTGCGCTGTTCTTGCATCGGATCGCTGTACAGCGATTAAAACATCAAATGTATAAAGATCAGTTCCACGTTGCATTGCTAAATCGAATTCAATATTTGTTGGTATAAACATTGCTACTGGAAAATTAATTGCATTGTCTGGTATTACATCATAACAACGAAGGCCATTTATGCCACCTATTGTTGTTTTAAGACCATCTCTTATTTCTGACATTGTTGCCATTTAAGCAACTCCTAAAACTGTACCTTTACGAAATGGCGCAATCATTCTGGTAATTTCTCTATTTTGTTGTATATTAACAACGCCAAAATCTCCTACACCTGCAACACCTAAAGGCGCATTTCGCATAGCAAATAGTTCACTTGCTAACATTAACGTAGCTTGTCTAATTTGTTCAGGCACTGCTGCATAACCCCATTTAGCTGTAATTTCAGCTCGCGGTCTATTACTTGAAGTATCTAGGGGCCATTCATTTGATCCATCGCTTATCAATTCAACTATGTAATAAGGATTTCCTGTTATGCCTCCAACAATTCCATTGATAGGCAAAACTTGATATTCACTTGATGAAACAGTTACCTCATACGTTCCATCATCATCATCGTCATATTTAACTACAAGTCCTGTAGTTGTAGAAATGTCATCAACTCTTAATCGATAAACATCTTCTGTAAAAAATTTCCTAGCTGATGCTGATCCGTCTGCGTAAAAATATCTGCCACAAAAAGCATCTATTTGCCTTGAAGCTGCATTAATAGCATCATCTAAAAGATCATCGTCCCCGGTATCATCTGACGGGATTCCAACAAAAGCTTTTAATTCATTTTGTGTACAGTAGCCATTAGTAATTGCCATAGGTTATTTACCCTTTTTCTTTCGGCCCTTACCTTTGCCACCTTTCATTTTTTTACCGTAACCAACACCTTTAGGCATAATTACTTCTTTTCTACTTTTTTTTCGGCTTTAGGTTTAGCATCAGCTTTTTCAACTTTGCCACCTGCTGCTTTAATAGCTTTTTTAACTTCTTCAGCACGTTTAGCCTTTCCGTATAATTCGTAGCCCTTGAGCTCTTCCTTTAACGCTTTTATTAAATTTTTATTTGACATAATTTTTTCTTTCTTTATATGGTTAGAGGTATCAATTGCTTGACACCTCCGACCATTAATCTAACTAAAAGGACGGTGTAACCAGTCCTGTTCCGTTAATCATTGTAGTTCCTGCTGGGTATCTTCCAGAAGCGAATGCGTTATATCCGTAAACAACCATTTTAGTTGTAAGTGATCCTGCATTTGTTTCTTCAAACTTGAGCTGGAATAGACCATCTTCGAAAAGAATATGATCATCTGCTTTAACAATGAGAATTATATCTTCATCATTACCAGATCCTGCATCTGTTTGAATGTTTGCATCTGTGATAACTGGCAGCCCTAAAAGGTTACCAACAACGTTTCCGTATTTTGCTGCTTCACCAACACCAATTGGATTATCAGGATTGTTTCCTGCTGGGACAACTAACGGCCTATTAGAGCTGTCAAGTCCTGCAGTTATGAAACCCCATCGTCTTGGGTGCATAATGATTGCAGTAGCTGGGGCAAATCTGTTAGCGTTAACTTTTTGAATTGCATCAGCCAATTTAGGATAGAACTCAGCAACAGTTGGACTTGCGTCTGTGTATGTTGTTGTGTTTATTCCTGAAACTGATTTTATTCCTAACGGTTGTCCAGAACTTCCGGATCCGTTAATCATAAGATTATCAAGTTTTGTATAGTATGCTGCGACTAAGTCTTGGAAAATAATGTTTTCCATGCTAAATCCAGGTTGTCCGCCACGCTCAAGAGCTTGTCTTGAAACGTCTTGCTGACCTGCAACAGTATCAACATTAACTGTTAATAGCGTATCATCCATATTAGTTTCTGATACAGCTGAGTTTTGTGTTGCTTGTTCTGCTGTTGTTGATCCAGTAGTTATTCTGGACACTTCCATTTTCATACCAAATGCTGGAAGAGGTTTTTTAGGTACAGCGTTATAAACTGCTGCGCCAGCTCTTGCAATTGGTGCATACTCATTTACTAGGTATTGCGGAACTACGAGGCCTGAGAAGGCTCCTGTTCCAACATCTCTAGAAGATTCATGATCTTGATGTTGATTAAGTCTTGATTGCGCTTTGAAGTCGCCGGATCTAGCTGCCCAAGCATCAGAAATGAAGGAATGATTTCCATCTTTTCGATATAGGTCAGGCTCGTTGATCTCTACAACAGCTTCTTTTTCGCCTAAGTCTTCATCTTCAACATTAAGTTCTGATCTACTTTCTTTAACTGCTTTGAGTGTTTCGGCTGCATCTCTAGCTTCACCTATTTTTACATTAAGCTCTTTTACTTCTGTATGCAATTCATTTGATCTTGCAAATTTGCTGTCAAATGTTTCTCCTGCATCCATTTCATCAAGCTCAACTACTAGTGAATCTAATTCAGCAACTTTTGCATCTCTAGCTTCAATTAATTTTTTCATAGCTTCCTTATGTTTATTATCTTTTACTTCTGCGTAGAGTGTGTTCTTAAGTGTGATTTCGGCACTAAACACGGCTTCACGTCTTAGCGAATGCCATCTCTTTCAAGTTTCATTTTTAACAATTCAACTTTGGGATTACTTCGCTTTTTATCAACGTTATTACTTTCAGTAACTTCATTAATAAAACCTTCTAAAATTTCTTTTGCTTTTTCACCGCTTCTTGCTTCAACTAGCTCTTTATGTAGGTTTTCTAATTCAACCCCTCTAAGCTTAGCACCAGCCCAAGGATTAGCAGGATAAGTAACAACGCTTACATCAAATAACCTTGCTTCGTTTACTTCTCTGTTTTCTCCTTGATTATCAAAATTATCTTTGATTGCTGCAAATGCAAAAGACATTTCATTCAAATCTCCTCGCTTCATAGCACTTGCTACTTCAGCTACTGTAGGATTAGTTGGATCTAATTCAGCTCTAACAAATAATCCATAATCGTCTTCTTCTAATTTTAAAGTTCCTGATGAAGTTCTAGCCAATGGAATTCCATCATGATTAACTAAAAATCTTACATCATCTTGCTCTTGTAAAGTTTTTTTAAATGCTCCGGGTTTAATAGTTTCGTTATATAAACCTTTGCTATCTCTTACTCCGTATGGTTTATCGAATACAGAGGCATAACCAGTAAATAATAATGTATTTTTATCATTATCATTTCTTTCTTCAACTGCTGCAAATGTAAAACTTCTATTTTCAGTTTGTCTTTCCATGCTATTTATATTAGTAATAGTTTTTTGCTTTTCAATTGTTTGTGACATTGCAACAGCTCGATCGAATACATCAATATGTTGTCCACTCATTTTTTCCTCTTTCTTTGTATATCTTGGGTGTTCTTTTGGAAGTAAATCATTGTCTGATAAATATTTAGGATTTTTTGGTTTATCATTTTTTAATAAATAACTAAACGCTTTTAATCTAGCTAATCCCCATGCTTGTCTGCTAACTCCAGGTCTATGAGAAGAACTAAACGCCCCAAAACCTCTTCTAACAACAGCTTTGGCAGAAGATGCTTTTAATTTTCTCCAGGATGCCATTCCAGCTACTTCTTCGTTATGTTCTTTAACTCGATTTTTAATAGCTGTTTCTGTACCCTCACTAAATTTAATGCCTCCTTTTTTACCGCTTGCAGATCCTTTTTTATTTTTACCGCTGCCTTTAACTTGATCTTTTTTAGGAGCAGGTGTTGCGCTATCATTTCTAGGCTCTAATTTACCTTCTTTAACAAGCTGCGCTATTTTTCTATCAGCCCAATCTGCTGCCTGCATTGGATTAGTCCAGGGGTTAGATCCCCAAAGTAAAAATGCTACGTCAGAAAATTTCCAGGTATCAGGATCATTAGGACTAGTTTTTTCGCGATCAAGGTCAACTATATGTCGTTTATGCCAAGCAGCTATACGAACTATTTTTGAAATTGATACAGGCTCACCTGCAGCCATAGATCTTGCTTCGCGTTTTGTTTTATCTGTTAATCCAGGTCCAGCTTTTCTAATATTCTCTAAACCTCGTTGAGCATTTTTTTTCATAAACTCTGCAGGTTTTCTATCTACTTCTCTTAACTCAACTTCATTATTTTTAGACTTCATTTCAGCTTCAGCTATATTTAAAGCTGTTATTTGATCCATTGCAGATTCATGAGTTTTATGACAGCCCATTAATTTATTGTCTGAATCTTTAACAACTGCGTGGCCTCCAACTTGATCTTTACCTGATTCGCCGCTTTCTTTTGGGCAATCAGCATGGTTATGAATAATTGAATATGGCATTATTCTTGATTAAGATTATTTGTTGGATCATGCTCATCTGTTCCTTGCGCTGGAAGTGTAGGATCGATTAAAGCTCCTTGCAAGCCTATATAAAACTTGTCGCCGCCTTCGTAGGGCTCGAGTTCCATTTTAGCTCTTGCTTCATTCGGAGTCATAACTCCTGAACTTATTGCAACTTGAAATGATCTTACACGGCTTAATTGATCGCCTCTAGCATATTCATCAGTGTCTAGTCTGACAAATTGTTTTCCAGGCAGCAATGACGAAAGACCGTCCTCTATTCTTCGAATCCACGGCAAAAGTGTATGGCGAATAAATGCTAAGCCATTACTTTCAATATTTGAATATACGTTTGATCCGTCTTTTGACAATAATAAATGAGCAGGTATTCTAAATACTCTTGCTATTTCGTGAACTATTTGATCTCTAGCTCCAATCAATTCCGACCCGGCTTCAGCACTAATTGCTTTCCATTTTAAACCGCCTGTTAAAACAGCAGGTTTTCTATTTCGATTATGGTTGCCTATCCATGTTTCTTTTAATGCTTTAGCTTGCTCAGCTGTTAAATCTCTATCTGTTTCTAATACAGAGCTAGGAGTTCCACCTTGTCCATAAAATTGCGCAATATGTCTTTCCATTGCCAAAGCAAGGCCATAAGTATTTGAATTAGTTCTTAGTGGGCTTACACCAATTAATTGTCCTGGATAGCTATACCAAATTAAATGAAGCATATTATCTGCAGTTATTTTACGATCATAACCTTTACCCTTAGCTGTTTGCAAGTAATAGCACTTACGGCCATCACTCATTTCAACTTTTACTTTTTCAGGGTGTATAGGTGTTAATTGTATTGGTCTGCCTTGTCTATCTTTATCAACAAGTATAAAAGCATTTCCGTGCATAGCCATAGAAGTTATTGTTTGATGCAACAATGAAAACATTGAAAGATCAAGACCTATATTAGGTTTTTCTAAAAACTTTGGTTTGTCTGTAAATATTGTTTTTTGCCCTTCATATCGTAAAGTTTTAACTGGTAATAAAGCAATACTATCAGCTATTAACGATATAGCACTAAAAACTGTTGATATACCTAAAGCAGAATTTTCATTAACTTCTTCGCCGGTATAATTATAAAGGCCGCCTTCTCTTAAGGCTAAAATGTCGGATAAATTTCCGAGGGCTGCGTCTCTGTTTTCTTTTTTATTAAATAAACTCATCTACTAATTAAATAACTTCCTACAATTAAAAATGCTCCCGCTACGACATAAGCAAGGCTTACATTAAAAGTATATACACCATAAATTATAAGGCTAGCTCCTGCTACTTCTACTATAGTTGTTATTACGCCAATCATAAGTTTATAATAGCAACTTCTGGATTATCGTCTTTAGGTATTGGAGCAGTAATTCTATCGAGCATCATAACCATTGCTATAGAACTATCAATTTTTCTTTTTGATCTACCTTTACTTAAACGCCAACCCATATCAGTAACTTTTTGTGCAGCGCTTAAAACTTGATCTGTAAATTCAGGATCGCCTTCATGTATTACTTTATTATTAGCTATCATTTCATAAGCGTTGCCACAAGCTGGAATCATTCTTGAATGCGTTTGAGGAAAGTTAACCATATTAATTCCTCTGTCTAATAAAACCTGCGCTGTACGTTCCATAAATGCTGGATCGTAGGCAACTTCTATTAATTTATATTTAGTAGCTAATTTAACAATAAAAGCTTCTATTTCTTGTACATCTAAATAATTCTCACCTTGAGGATGCCATATTTGTGATTTAACTCTTACAACTCCGTTTTCATCTTTTTGGCCATAGGTAACTGCGCACGTATCATGACGTAAAGCCATATCAATTCCTACAAATGTTTCTGCACCTTGAAGAAGATCCATATCTTTATTTTCGCAGCTGTCCCATTGCTCTGCACTAATCCAGCTTTGCTCTTCAATTCTTGTCCATTGATTCAAATGATACCTTTGAAATTCATTAACTGGAAGTGATTTAAAACGTCTTCGCAAATTTTCAATAGGCCACCAATCATTTTCAATTGCTGGGTTTACTTTTTTCCATATTTCTTCATCCTTAGGGTTATCTGTATCTTTAGCTCCATACCATTTAAAATAGAATTCTGGATCTTCTGCTTTGCCAGCTTCTTTCATCATACCTCTTTGATATAATCTCCCCATCAAACTATCTAGATCATGGCCAGCTGTAGATATATTAACAACTATGCCATCTCGTCTTTTAGCTGTATTGTTTGCTAAAACATAATGAACTCTTTCTAAGTTAATATTATTAAATTCATGTACCTCATCAAATATGCTGCAACTATTTCTACCTCCATCAGCAGTACCGGCCTTAGCTGCTATTCTGTACGCTCTACCACTTCCGTTTTTAACTTGTATTTCGTTTTGAAATGTTTCAACCATATTATTTAATATTGGACTTTCTTCACACATAGTTTTCATAGTTCCAAAAACTAGATTAGCTTGCTCATAACTAGCAGCAGCTACAGCAACTAAAGGTGACGTAACTCCTGATCCAAGTAATTCATATAATCCTAATCCAGAAATCAAAGCAGATTTTCCATTTCCTTTTGGCAAACCGATCATAGCTTCTCTATATTTTCTATGGCCATTATCGTTTAATTCATACATTTCATAAATAATCTTTTTTTGCCAATCATCTAGTTTAAACGGCATTCCATAAAAGTCACCTTCGCCATGCACACAAAAACCTTCAATAAATTTAACTACTCGATCTCCTGTAGTTTCTGGTAAAGTAATCATTCTTCCTCTTCACATTCGTGACAAATTATTTTGCTTTCGTCTTTATTGTAAAATATTTTATAACATTGTTCACACATCAATATATATTCAATGTTGTCCATTATTCTTCTTCTAGTTGCTTTAACCTCGGATCAGCTATTTCTTTATTATCTTCTTGCAGCAATTGTTGTAATTGTTGAAAACCCATTTGAGCTTCACCAAAAGCAATTCCCAAGCGTTGACGAGCAAGGGGAGTTAACCCGAGTTCCTGCTCAAGTCTTAATATTTTTTCTTCAAGTTTTAGTGTTAATTGTATAAGCGGATTTATAACAGCTTGCCCTTTTGATCCTTCAGCTAATAAACCGGCATTACCTTGCCTGGCAATTGTTCGATTAGCTCTTTCAGCTTCATCATAATATTGAAACAATCTATAAAATGCAGGAAGATCTACTATCTGTGCTGTTGAAGCCAATTCACTATCCCAATACGCTTTCCAATATCTAATAGTCTTTGTTGTCCATCTTGAGTTAGGTTTAGGTATAGGCATATTACGACCACCATTAAGCATAGTTAAATTATTGTCCCTATGACCAACTAAATTTGTTTTGTCTTTTGGTAATGGCCCACGAGGCATTATATATAACTCCAGATTAATTTATTACTTGTAACGTAATAATAATAACATATAACAGCTAGCAAAAAACAAACAACGTAAAAAAAAATTATATGTATAACAAAACTCTATATATGAGCACGAAAAAAGTCGCCAAGCATGCTTCGGGTGGCAGGCACTTGTTGCATAAGAAAAAATAGCCCCCTATATAGCCCTTAAAGCCTTATTTCATAGTCTTTTGTATTTTAGCCTAGTATAAAGCATTTTATTCATCTATGATCAATACCACGTCTTTTTCGATGACAAACCTGACATAATACGCGCAAATTAAATATTTTATGTGTACCTCCTTTACTTATAGGAATTATATGATCGACTGTTAACCTGTTACTTTTATTACCTATAGTTCCACATTGCACACAATTACGTTGCGCTTTTTTTATTAATGCTTTGTTACGTCTATATTCTGGATCTTGATACGCTCTACGCCTTGTATCTTTATACTTATATTTCTTTATTAATGGCTTATGCTGCGCGCAATAACTTGGATTATCTTTAGTTGGCTCTATTAATACTCTGCATTCAAGGCAGGGTCTCTTAGGTACTATCATTTTTTTTATTATGCCAATCTTGTAGGTTTTTATTTAAACATACTTTACACCAACTTGTACGGCTACCTATACCTTTAGGCCGCTTAGTAAAGTCTTTTGTATCTTTTCTTTTCCAGCATTTAGTACATTTTTTATTTAGCAATATGCCGTGATCATCAAATTCAGGCATTGATTTAGACGGTTTCTTTTCTATTTCTAATAGCTTATCAATATGTTTATTATTTTCTATTTCTATATAACAGCTTACGCATATATGACTTTTAGCTCCCCAGTTCTCACAATCAGCAGCAAAACCTTTACCATATCTATTACAACGCAAACATCTTTTCTTTATTAACTTACCTTTAAGATTAAATGACGGATCTATTATATCCATTATTTTAAATGTTTCTTTAACTGTTTTACTAAGATTATCTAATTTTTTATTTTTAAAACGTTTTCTTACTCGTTCAGGCAAACAAAATAAACCATTACTTATACCTTGATCCAACGCCATTTTAAGACATGCTACGTTTACCGGACATTCTTTACATATTTCAGACGCTTGCCAGTATTGTTGATCAGTTAAATTACCTTCAACCGGAAAGAATAACTCTGTATTTACGTCTTTGCATGCGGCCCTGTTTTGCCATTCCATATATGAATACTAATACGTATTCTATAAATTCTGTTCAGTTCTCCAAATATTTTCAAATGTTAGATCGTTACCCCAGCATGGCTCACTACTTGACCAAGGTTTCCAATAGTCATCCCTACTGTGCATTTCTTGTACTAATAATGCAGCTACTTCTATATTATGCTTAGGTATTAATTGCGCGTAAGTGTTATTAATCGGATAATCCCAATAAGGTATATTATACTTTTGTTTAACCCAACCCCAAGTTTTAGGTATAACTTGAAATAAACCACTGTCTTGATCTTGCCATCTATAAGCATCAGCCTTCATTCTACTTTCACAAAACATAACTTTAACAGCTGTTTTAATATTTTTTTCTTTAAAATTATCTACTAACAACGTTGAATATTGTAAAGTATTAGCAGGTAAATTATTATTACAATAAGTTATATTATTCATATCATTTATAGTTGGATCAGCACCATTACCAAAACTACTTACAAAAGCAGCATATATTATTATACAATTAGCTATCATTACGCCACGCTTCTAATTCATTAGTATTAACTGCTTTTTGTACGTCTTTAGCCGAAGCTGTTCTAGCTCCGTCTTTTAAATAGCTATACTTTGTTAAGTTACCTATTGTTATGAAGCTAACTCCCATAGATAAACCTATATTTTTAGCTATTAAAGATATATCCTCAGGATCAAATCCAGCTTCTTTTAAGTTCTTAGCTTCTTTAAAAGCATGTCTTTTCTGGCCATCTGTAGGCTTACTTATGCCGACTGCTTTAATTATTTGTTGTTGAAACATAAAAAGCGATTCATCGCTTATATAGTTATTATTAGTATAGTTATTATTAAGTATAGTTTGGGTATGATCTGGCATACTAGGACTAGTTTCATTATCTATATCAGGGCTAGTATGTTCTACTATGCTAGCTGGTTTATTTACCATCAATGTATAAAGGTTAGTTTCATTGTCTTTATTAGATTTACGTCTTCTTTTAACTATTATGCAGCCTTTTTCTTCTAATCCTTTAAGTGCTTTAATAGTTGTTACTCTTCCACGCTTAATTTGCTTACCTATTGTATTTATACTTGGCCAACATTCTTTAGTTGTATTGTTAGCATATTTAGCTAATGCTATGTAAGTACTTAATTCTAAATCGCTGCATAGATCGTATACCCATAGAGGTACCAATGCAAACGTTACTTCGTATTTAACTTGATCTGTCATTTATTCTCCTTAAATCTATATACAATCCGTCTATATTTTTTAAAGCTTTAATTGCTAATTCACCGCAACCAACAAAAAGGCTAGGGCCAATTCTACCTTTTAATTTTATTTTTTTTCCGTTAGGCTCAAAAGAAATACGCCCTCTTGCAAAAACAAAACAATCAGCATTAATTAAAAAGTTATGAAATAATTTTGTATCTGTACGCGAAAAAAGTAACATTATTCCATTGCCATGATTAATAAACTTTTCAACCCATTTTTCCATATTACGTGAATAAGGGGGATTAAGCCACACAAAACCATTCCAATCTTTCTTTAAACCGTTATCAGATTCTGTAAAATATTTTTTTGTTGGCACGTTGTTAACCATATTACTACTAGCAGGATCTAAATCAAAATTTACATTTAAAGTATCAAAAACAATTTTAGGAGTAAACCATTCAACTGATTTACTTTTTTTATATGCGGGATCTAATGTCATTTATTCTCCATTGCCATTATTCCTTGCTTCCAACCATTATCTTTAGCTGTTTTAAAGTCCATATCAACATATTTTTCCATATTAGGCATATCCCAATAAAACAATTTCTTTTGTTTATATAATCGAACTCTTGTATAAAATATAGCTTCGTCTGTACTACTCCAGCCATTTGCTTTTAAATAACTTTGAAAGCTACTAGGCTTATCTCTTAATAATTCTTTTTTGTGCTCTGATGATCTAGCAGCATTGACCTTTTCTTTTAATTGATCATTATATATTTCTTTACAACGTCTTTTAAGTTTAGGCCAGCTAAAAAAATCATTACCTTCGTCTAATTGTTCAACCGCTGCTTGTCCTAAAATATCATCATTATATATACTAAAATCATTATATAAACTTTTAATTGATCCAGATTCATTTTTGATGCTTGGCCATCTCATACCAATCCAATCAGACCAATAAATAAATTCGTCTTTAGTTAGTTTTTTTATTTCTAATTGTGTCATTTATGTCCTCCTTAGGCTTGCGTAGGACTATTACAGCCCTACGCGTTGTATTGTATTTTAACTCATACACTTTAAAAAGGTGCGTCGTAGTTAAGATCTTTTTTAGTTTTGTTAACTAATTCTTCAACTTCTTCTTCTTCGAATATGGACCAAGGCCATTTAGCGCCTTCTCCCATACATTCTTGTGCAGTAGCTTTGCATTTCATAATAGGAAAACCTTGTTTTGGTTTATGTCTATTATCCCAAATATCACTTCCGCATTTAGGGCATACAACTTCTGTACTTGTAACAGCAGGCTCTTTAGCTGCTAGGGGTTTGCTACCTTCATTAAAAGGCTCTTTCTCTTCAACATCAAATACAGCTGTTGCAGCTGTTATAGTACCTTCGCATAACCAATCAAATAATTTATTTGAAACAGTTATAACTTTTTCTGACTGCGCAGACAAATCGCCATTAATGTCAAATTGATCTTTCATTAAATGTGTTGCTCCTTTTAGTGCAACCGATTTAGCTATGCTTCTATTTGTATCTACCATTTTTTTTCTCCTTATAGTTTATACTTTCGTAATTTGGCTTTTCCAAATTCTAACTCTTGATAGCGACAAAATTGAAAATGTCTTTCATATAAGTCTTTTCCATAACCGCTACCCAGTTCTTTATCTATTACCGAAATATATGCCGATCTAACATAACCAGCGTCTATAGCTGCTTCAACTAGTTTAGGCCCTCCAATTAGTTTTGCACCAATTAGATTTTTATCTTTAGGTAAATCTTTAAAAGTTATTTCTCTATAAAAAAGCCACTCGCTAGCTGGATAAAAATCAGTTGCTTGTGTTCTTACAACTCGTACATTTCTATGCTTTAAAGGTGGCATTGCTTCAACTGTTTTAGGGCCACATAATAAAGTTGTATTATCATACATAGTTAAAGCTTTAAATAATAATTTATCATCTGATCCAGTCCACTTCATATCATCCCAGCCATTTTTAGCAAAAAAATTATCACTTGACATAGCCAAAACAACATCTAAAAACTTTTTTTGTTTTCTTATCATTCAAATACCTCTGGTTTAGGATGATATAATTCACGTCTTTTTTCTACATCAGGCGAGCATAACCCTCTAATTTCTTCAATGTAACTTTCAGGATTAATCATTATTTCACTTAATGTAGTTTTACTTTGATAATATTTAGGCAAAAAAACTGGATCATCTAACGTAACTTGTTGCAAAACAATATTTTCATGCGCTCTATATATATGACTATTAGCTGACATAATAGTAATATTTTTTTTACTTAAATTCAATTCATTAGATAATGCTAAAGCTAATTGATCATAAAACATAAAATCATACGGCAAACCTACAACTAAATCAGAGGATCGCATAAATAAAGTTAAATGTAAACTATCTTCGCTATCTACATTAATTTGCCAAGCAAATGGACAAGGTACATTTTTAACTTTACCTTGATTTAATAAACCATCTGAAACTGGATCCCAATAGGAAACTAATGCTTGTCTAGTGCTTATATCTTTATTAATAAGATCTATTAATTCAAGTAATTGATCTCTGCCAAAATGTCTGCGCATTCTATAGCCATAAGCTGTTTCTACTTCGCCTATTTCATTTGTAAATTTACTCCACATTTTTGAATATTTGTCTATTAATTTAATATTCTTTTCGCCAGTTAAAGCCCAACATAATTCAGCTGCTGCTATATGAGGAAATATGCAACGGCCTTCAGGCATAATAAAAAAGTTCCAATTAGAATATTTATCAAAATCATCAAAATACATTAACGAAGTATTAAACAATGTTTTGGTTTCTTGCATTGTTCTTTCGTTATAAATTATATCACCGCCTTGCAACGCTCCATTTTGTAATCCAAGTATTGAATTAGAGGGGTACATCATTCCTCCTCAATTTCTATAAAGCAATCATTACAAACTATATAATCTTTGCTTTGTATAGGAAATATAAAATTGCTATAACAAATAAAACAAGTAAAATTTTTAATTTGTTTAGGCGTTTGATGCCACTTTGTTATAAGATTTTTCAAATAAAAAATAATATTACTTAGCATTATTCCTCTTCTGAAATTTCATCATATAAAAATGAAGCATAATTAACAAGATCTATAATTGAATCGTGCAACGGCTCATTAAATATTGCTTTTCTGTTAACTACATTAACCATTCGTAGTACTTTAATATAAATCATTTGAATATATGATTTAAGGCCAAACGGAAAGTAGTCTCTTCTATTACTTCTGTTGTTGTAATCGTTATCTTTAATTATTTGTATTTTAGTTGCGTCAATAAAAAGCTTAGGAATTTTATCATATATATTAAAAGCTGGCTCTTCCCAATCACTTGGCTTAGCTGCATCAGTTTCGCCTCTGTCAGTTGTAGCAACTTGCTTTTTCATATTAGCTTCGTGTACTTGTTTAAACCAATGATCAAAATCAAAACCCATTCTATATGAATGGCCTAATGCAAAATAAATTAAATCAATTAGCGCATCACCCATTTCAGAGTAGTTTGAATACTCATAAGCTTCTTTAAATTCATTGAGTTCTTCTTCTAAAGTATCAACTATAAACTTGTATTCTTTTTCATCAGGAATACTGTTGTATGGTATATTCTTTAATACTTTAGTTTGAAATTCTGTTACTAGTCCGTAAATGTCCATTAATCCTCCTTTGATGCAAGCGGACCGTAGGAGGACTAAATCCGAACGGTCCATAAATGCTTGCTAGTACCTTTTTAATTATAACTATCTCCAGTTTTTACTGTATGCTTTACGATTTGGCATAAACCAAAAATTAAACGTATTGTAAAACTTCGATGAAATATAAAAATATAAAACTGTGAATAGTATTGAATAACTCAATAATTCAAAACCATTAAATATTCCATCGCCATTAATATCAAAATTACTTAGCATTTTTTGTCCTCCATTTTTTAACGTAAGTTTTCATATTTTCACGTTTGTTTAACTCATCTATTATAACCTGTTTTACTAATTTTTCTTTAACAGTATAAACAGTTTCTTGATCATTAATAATATCGGCTTTAATATATTTTTGTAGCACTCCTAAAAGATGCGCAGCCGTTGGCAAACTGTTTGCCGGTCGTCCTGGTCCTTTCGGCACTATTCCTCCTTGTTATTTAAAACTAAGCTTGTTTTTGTAAAACTATTAGCTAAGTTTACTTGAATATTACTTATTTGTAATAAACTGCGCGCCTCAGCCTCTTCGGGTGTTTCAGCGTTATTGTTTAATACAACTTTTAAATTATACTCGTTTTTATATTCTTTCATAATAGTAAAATTATATCGCTAATTTTCTATTTTGTATTGTTTAAAACATTTTATTATTATTTATATTGTTTACATATAAAATAAAATTGCTGTAATATTTATATAAGCAAAATTAACAACATAAGCAGCGTTTAAAAGCTCATATAAGCGTTTAAAGTCTTGCGGCTTCACTCAGTCTAGCTATTAAGCTATTTGCTATATTTAGCTTTAGGTTAGTCCGTATGGCTGTTAGAGCCATATTTACAATTACAAATTGTTATATATGTACCTTTGTTATTTTTTTCTGAATAACAATTTTTTTTTGGTTTCATGATCTAAATTTTATAGTTAACAGCCAAATTATTAAAGTAATTAAAGTTGCTAGCGCTGTTATTTGAGCGGCTGATCCTGTTAAAGTAAGTACGGCAATAACAAGGCCAACAAGTGTCCAACTTAAATTTAATGTTTCTTTTATAGCTTCAACTATATAATTAAATATTTTTTTAATCAAAATGATTTCCTCATAATAAAACTTCCTATAGTAGCTATTCTAGCTAGAATAACCGGGACTACGACTTCTTGTGCTTTTTCCTTTTGGCTGCTTGTCATACCTGATGATAAATTATTAATAGTTATTTCATTAAAATCAATTTGTATAATTGATATTGGATCTGCTATAAAATTTTCTATAGCAATTTCAACAACAACATCACTTAAATTATAATTTTCAACATTTGCATTATCGGAAGCTCTTTCAACATATTCATCAACTGCTTGTGCTATGTTTTCTTCTTTAGCTACTGCTTCAGCAATAATAGCAACATCTTCAGTTTCTTCAAAACCTAAAATATCAGCAACTACTTCTGTTTGCTCTTGAGTTAACGTTTCAACATTTTCAACTTTAGTAACTTCATTAACTACAGCTTGAACTACTTGTTTTGTTTCTTTCGTTGCTTTATCTAAATTTGTAATTCCAATATCAGTAACTTCTTTAATTACTTCTATTTGATCCTCTTGATCCAAATCTTCAACATATTCGACTATAGCAGCTTTAACTTCTTCTTCATAAATAACAACTTCTTCTTGTGATAGTGTATTTAATTCTTCTTCATTTTTTAATTCAATGATTTCTTCAACTTTAACAATTTCTTTTATAGCTTCTTCGACTTCAATTAATTCAATTTCTTCTTCAGATTCAACGATTTCCTGTATAATTTTATCGTCATTATTTTCAACCTGAATTTCATCCTCTCTAATTTCGTCATCGATAGATAATGTTTCGTCCAACTCATCTTCTATAATATCCTCTATTATTTCATCCTGTATTGGTATTTCCACCACGTCTTTGGGAGCAACGTCTTCCAAATCAAATTCAATAACTTCAAATTCAATAGGCTGCTCTTCAAACTCCAATATTTCGATTTCAATTTCTTTCTCTTCAGGTGCGTCGAATATTTCAACAACATCTTCAGGAATGACGATCTCCACATTTTCTTTATCTTCAATAATAATTTCTTCATCAATAACCTCTTCTTTTATAATAATACAATCGCCACGATCTATTTGCGCGTCAGTCATAAAACAACCATAAGCAGCTTCGTTATCAATTCGTTCTTGATCTCTTTCAATAGTTCCATCATTTACGTCTGCTTGTGTGTAAGTTTTATCAACACCTTCAACAACTATATCAACAATAATTTCTTCAGGAAGAGGTGGCAAAGGCTCTGGTTCAACATAAAGCTCAGGCTCAGGCTCAGGCTCGGGCTCGGGCTCTGGCTTAGGAGGAATAGTAGTAGTTGTAGTAGTAGTAGAAGTTGTTGTAGTTGTAGTTGTAGTGCTTGAAGTTGTTGTAGTTGTAGTAGCAAAGTTTCCTGTTGCTGTAGCATCATCGTATTGCCAATATAGCGAATCAAGTAAAGATATATCTGTAAGTGTTACATCAAAAGCAGTTATATATTTATCAATATTTTCTTCAACAGCATTATAATCAGTAAAAGATTTATAAAAGTCATCATACATTGTAGAAAAATCTGAACTGTTTTGACCTGATTTATTTTCTGTTTCGTTTGTATTGTCTGCATAATACCAAGTAACAGAATATGAGTTATTGACTGCACCCACTAAAAATGCTACTTCATATACTTGTATGTCAGTAGAAAATGTAAAGGTATAAGTACCGTTATCTAAAGCTAGTGAACAGCCGGTAGTCCCATACTGATCCTGTTCATTACAATAAATTGAAGGATCGTTTGATATTGTTATTGCTGATTCAAAAGTATTGTCTTCAAATCTTTCCCATTTCCATACTTCATCAGCTATAGCTAACGGAAAAGGTATTATTAAAAACATAACACCACATAAGCTTAATAATTTATTAAGCATTACATTACTGCTTGAATGAGCACCACTAACGCCGAAACAGCAACTAACCAGCCGCTTAATTCAGCTCTTGATATTTTTTGATTTACTTTTTCGTGCAATTGATCTATGCGATCATTTAACTTTTCTTGACCTTCCAAAATTAGCAAACTTAATTCTTTTGCTGTTAAACCGTTAGTTCTTTCATTAGACATATAGCAATATTACCATATTTAAAATAGGCTTAAACAATTTGATATTTAGAATGTTTGTTTAGGTTTATACTGTTCTAAAGCGTGTTGTAAAATTGTCAAAAAGCTGACAAAAAATGAACTTAACAAAACTTGCATTAGATCTGCGTCTATAATCCCAGCATTAGCTGATAAATAAAGTCCGATCGAACTTTGAATGCCAGTACGAAATGCTTTTGAAAACATAAATTTCCAGTATGCTTTCCAATTTGATTTGTCTATTTTACTCAATTTATATCCTTTCAATACAATTGTAATATTAAAGTTAACGCAACTTATCTAGCTGATATTTGTTTTACTTTATAATTAGTACATTTTTCATTCATGCACATAAAGTATTTATTAAATATTTCCAAATATTGTTTGCATGTTCGACAAGTTAATTTCAAATAACCTCTACTGTATTTTATTTAATTGAAGTGCCTTAATAATATTTAACTCTGAAATAATTTTGTCATATTTTTGATCAACTGTATTTGTTAAAATTACATCTTCAGTTGCTTTATTTGATAAACCTGATAAATTAATATTTGAATATTTAATTGTAACTTTTTCTTTTGCAATTAAAGCATCTCTAACTTTAGGATAAAACTTTTTATAAGCATCACCTGATCCGCCTACAAAACCATCTTTACCTTTATCAAGATCTTGCTGAGTTTCTCCTATCAAGAGACATCCCGCGGTATGCTGATCCGTATTTCCGGTATGAATGAGGATATATTTAAAATTTGGTACGTCTTGTAACTCTAACATTCCTTTGTGAAATGTAGATCCATACCTAGCTTTATATTTAGTATCAAAACCTCCAATATTCCGAAATTTTATTTCGTATTCACCTAAAGGAATAGCTGTTTCAGACATAACTTTAATATCTCTTACTTCATCTTCTAAAGTAAAACATTCAAATACACCATCAACAAACAGCATGCCGTTAGTAGCATCTTTACCAAATTGAGTTCTTACTACGTCTAACTTCATACTTTATATTATACTATCTAATAACATTGATATTGCTCCACTTGTCATCTCCACCTATAACCATAGTTAATATTCCAGGATTACTTGCATCTCCAGCTGTTGATTCAAACCATTGTGATCCGCTATCTAAGGTTGGCGCTTGTACAATTAACCTAGATGAAGTTTCATAGGCTGAGAAAAAATGATAATGTCCCATTAACAAAATGTCTGCATCTGCAATTGCATTTCTGCTTAATGACTGATCAGCTAACCACTTTTTTGCTTTAGCTTGAGCGTTAGATCCGCCGCGCATTTGATGCCCATGAACGAGGCAAAGTGTAATTCCTGATATGTCAAAAGTTAAACTCAATTTATTTTCTGGTATAATAAATTTTAATTTATCTTTGTAAGCAGGCGATTCATTAAATATTTCGTATAACTCTTCACTTAACTGAACATCGCGATTATCCCCAAATGAAGTAAACGCTTTTCCGTTACGACGGGATTCTCCATGATTTCCGCCAATAAACGCAACTAGGCCTTCTTTAAATAGCGGCATTAATTGTGTAATCAAACTATATGCCATACGCCTAGCAACTTTTTGTTGTTGACGATAATCTAATTCAACTTCAAATTCTTGCATAGCATAAAAATCTGAACAGCCCTCGACAATATCACCCAACCCAGCAAATAAAACACGATCAATATTCTTAGTTTTTTTAAGTTGTTTTATTTCATTAATAATTTTAGGTATAGCTGCAGAAAATCTTTCAACAGTTTGAGTTGTTCCTTTTTTGCCTATTTGCCAGTCACTTAATGCTACTACAAATGTTTGGCCTACTGCTTTATCAATTTTTACTGCAGGTTTTTTAGCTTTAGCTTCTTTTAATAATAATTTAAAATCACTATCTGCCATGTAGTTTTTATTTGAAACGATCTTTGCTTTGAAATAATAAAAGCGCTGCACTTCACCGGCGCCCATATTTGCATCCCAATACCTGATCTCTGCAGTTCCTGGAACTACTGAATAATTTTCAGCTTCTTCTCCAAAATAATCATATAGCTGCTCTTTCCAATTTATTTTGTTAGTTGCCTGCGGCTCAGAAACAATTTCACCTGATTTAGTTACTTCACTATACTTATATCCAGGTTTAAACTTAGGAGGATGCTCTATTTTATTTTTTCCTTTACGAGGTGCTTTATCACTATAAGTTTTTTTAAACTTTTCTAAATCACTCATATAAACCTAATCGAAGATCTTTAAACCATCTTCTAACAGTATTATGCGAATGATTTTTTAGTTCTTTATAATTTTCGATCATATAAATAGCCAACGCTGTATCGCTCATATTTAGATCTTCTGCTTCTTTAACTAATCTTTTAGCTTCTAGTAATAGCTTAGGATTTTTTTGTAAAAAAGCTGACTTGCCTGTTAAATTAGAATTGTAACTATTGGCAAACTTTTTAAGTGTCATATTAGCCTCCTGTTTATATAATTATTATAAACATAAAAAAAGACAGTTTTAGCTGTTTCTTGAATAATTTAAGTAACTAAATAGCAAAAGCTTGCGCTCTTTACTAGCTAATGATCCAACATTACGACCATCATAAATGTCGTGATGCAATTTACATAGCATTGCTACATTTTCAATATCATATTTACGTTGTTTATTACCACCCATTCCAATTCCATGAATGTGCGCTAATTCAAGTTTTTGATTGTAATTAATACACTCTGGCCATTCGCACCTGTTATTTGCACGATCTAATGCGATTAAACGCATTTCCTGTAGCTTAGTCAATTACTAAGGTTTAGGGTGCGCAGCTTTAACAGCGTCTATGTGATCTTGGAACGTTGTTGTACTATTTTTACCATCCCAGTAAATCATGTCTAACTGATCAGCAATAGATCCGTACGCTTCTTGTCTAGCAGTTTTATAACCGTTTTCTTGTTGGTCAAACTTACTATTAGCTAAATCTATAATAGCTTGGTCGTAATCAGCGTCTGTAAATTCAAGTCTTTCGTTATTGACTTGCTTATACATTGGCTTTGCGTCCTCAATTTCTTGAGTTGCTACTACTGTTAGTTCTTCTAATGTTGCCATAATTATCCTTTCTATCTTATCATACTTTATTTAATTACTTCTTTAAACCATATAATGTGAATTTAGAGCCTGTATCTATATTGCCACTAGAAAAAAAGAACTGTACACCATTTGCAGATTGACTGGCCGAATGCACTCCTGCACCAGTACACCCATAAATCAAATCAAAAGGGCTACTGCCTGCAAATTCATTTGTGATGAAATTGTATTCATTAGGATTGTTGAAGTTAAAAAGGTATAAAGTTGCATTAGTATTTTCTCCTGTTGCATTTCCACTTCTGTCAAATTCCCAATATGTACCATTAGTATTTGTATTGTTATCAAAAGTATTATCACTTCTAAGACCTTTATTTCCAAAATCATAATTAGAAGTTGTATCAGCAGAACTTGAAACAAGTATTCTTACTCTGTTCAAAACATTATCTGATGTTGGTCTGAGATTAGAAAACTGAACTAAGTACACATTATAAGAACTGTCCCACTTAGCACCACCAAGCTCAACTGTTGATACTGATGATGTTACAGTTACCTCATCTATTTTTATTAATGCACCACTCATAATTTATTGAACTCCATATACACTTGCTTCAAAAGTAAATGTGCCAGCTGCAACATAATATCTTATACCTGTTACTCGTTCAGCATTGTAGTGAGAACTAATTCCTTTTCTCATAACTAAACCTCTACTTGAGTTGTCATTCCAAGAACTGCTTTGAGTTTGAGAAAAAGTGTAACTAGAACTGTCATAAGGATTGTAAATATATTGTACAAATCCAACTCCCTCTGTACTGTTATCATTAATATAACCACTAGTTGCCATATAATTTTGACCATTACTCCTACTTTCTAGAAAACCACTATCCCAAGCTCTGCCCTCTAAAGTAGCACTTTTATATTCAGTAGCACTAATTACTGTGCCTGTGCTATCTAATAATCTTCTATATAAATTTTGTGACGAAGAGCCAACTATTTCAAAAGTGGTTGATTTTATACAATACACATCATATTTATCAGTAAAAATATTTGTTATATCTACAAGTGATGTTCCAGTTGAACTGACAGATTTTATGAATTGAAGTTCAGTAGCCATTATTCGTAACTCTTTATGCCATAAAGGGAAATTTCAAAATCAGTCAAACTTCCTGCTGTTGGAAAAACTCTTAGAGCATTCATTGACACTGTTTGATGATAAACTAAACTCCCAAAATACATTACTAAATGAGCATTGAAATTCCAACTTGAACTTTGATGTGTGGCAAAACTATATTTTGTGCTGTCGCCTAAGTTATAAAAGTACATATATCCATTGCCTTGCTCATTTGCATTTGCACCTAATGCACCTAATCTTGTAAAAGCATTACCACTTGTACTTCTAGTTTCGCCATTTGAAGTGCCACTTGTCTGAACAAATTGAATGTCATAATCGTAACTACCACTTTCAAAAGTAGTTCCATTATCATCTGATAGTCTGCAATCAAGCCCTGCGTCACTTGAACTGACAATATTATTTAGTGTCATAAAATGTACATCATAAATATCAGCTTTTATATTTGTAAAATCTACTTGCGCAACATCTGAACTATGAATTTGAGTTTCAATTAATTCTAATTGTCCATAGTTAGTGTATTTATCTGCTCTTGTTAGATCGTAAATATCTTTAGGTGTAAATATCCCTTTATTATTTCCAAAACTTTGTTCTGGTGCTTCTGGTATGTATCCATATTCACTCATTTAAACCACCCTGTACAATGTAAAAGTTCCACTATCAATATTTCCTGTTGATGGTAAAAATTGAACTCCATTGTGTGCCTCTGCTACTGTATAAACTGTTCCACCTGCATAACCTCTACCCTCACTAAAACCAAAAGTAACACTTTCTATTGTCATAAAACTATATTCACTTGCATTATTAAAATTGTATAAATAAAAAATTCCATTACCACCCTCAAAAGCATTATCTATATTTCCTGTTCCTCTTGTATAAGTAAGGTTTGTATTACTATCATTTATAAAAGCTGCACTTGCTCTAAAAAATTTATTAGCATAATCATAATTAGCAGTAGTTTGTGGTGTACTACTAGCTGTAAATCTTGTCCTTATTTCATCAACCCCACTACTAGGACTTGCACCAACAATAGTTACCATATAAACATCATCACTATCTATGCCTGTTAAGGTAACACTAGCTACTGCACTTGTTACTGTATTTGTTGCTACTTGTACTAATCCCATTAGCTATCAACTCTCAATCCATAAGTTTTTATAGTTCCACTTCCAAAACTTCCTGTATCAGTTATTAAATTAAATCCTCTAACTGTTTCTGCTGATTTGAAAACACCTATACCTTTTTCTGTTTGCATTTTAGTTGTATAAAAATTACCTTGTCCAAGTGTAAATGTATAACTACTAGAACTATAAGGATTAAAAATATAACAAGTTGATACTGTACCAAGTGCATCTGTAAAACCTAAAGCAGTGTGTAGCAAAGAAGTTCCATTGGTTGCTCTATCTTCTGATGTACTATCTACTAATAGTCTTAAATTGGCACTATCATAACTACTTGATGAATTTACACTACCACTAGTATTAATAAATCTCATACCAACACCACCTTGTAATCCACCACCACTTTCTCTACAATGTAAAGTAATTTGGTAAATATCAAAATCTGTTGAAAAAACATTATCAATATTTATATTTGTAACAGTTTCATTAAATTCAGTTTCATTAATTAATCTTAGGTTACTCATATCTGTTTTACTCCATAAAGGGATATGCTACCCTCTAAATTATAAGTATCAGAAAAAAACCTTATACCATCAACTACACTAGCTTGTGGTAACACCCCACCACCAAAATAAAAAAAGAAATTACCACCACTAATATTTGTAGTTTGAACTGTGTAAAAACTATACTTACTTGAATTATTTAGATTATAGAAATATATATATCCATTTGTATTTTCACTATTTTGATTTGGTGCTATTACCATTCTGTTTGCACCTGTGCTT
>Ga0222718_10000911_pt1 | contig 30124 bp, 44 predicted proteins | sample C33_27DmetaG_FD_165045 | JGI IMG/M metagenome (GOLD analysis project Ga0222718, IMG submission 165045) | Estuarine water microbial communities from San Francisco Bay, California, United States - C33_27D | ecosystem: Environmental > Aquatic > Marine > Unclassified | place: USA: California...
GTGCTGACCACGACATTTTTTCTCTCCATATAAAATAAATTTGCAACAAGGGGATGACATGGCAAGGAACAACGAGCGGGGGCGACTCACTCCAGAGGAGAGGAGCCAAATCATTGAGAAGTACAATCAAGGTGGACACACATATCAATCCATCGCTGATGAGTATCGGGTTCACAAATCCACAGTCGCTCGAATACTCAAACGACCTCAACCAATTGTCTCCACATTGGAGTCCACAATCACACCACAACAGCCAATCACCACCAATGATGATGGAGAGGTGGAAGTGGATCCGGTTTTGTTCCGTCAATATAAACTATGGGAGATCAGTCAAGACATTGAGGCGACTCGTCAAAGAGGGTCCCACCATGCGCTCCCACAATTTCACCGTCTCCACCTTCAAGTCCATGACGAATGGGTCCAACTCAAAAAGGAGATGGAAGAGTTTGACAACATGACCAACCCGGATGAGGTCATCCATCAAATCGCCATGGCGGTCCAAGGTCTCCCACCAATATTGAGAGATCGGTTGGAATCATTGTTGAGTGGTGATCCAAAAGTTATCCACCTCAACCGTGGATCATGATGGACCTTTCCAAACTCAAAGCCATCGCCAAAGGGACCTCCCAACTATTGGAGGAGTCAAAAGCCAATCCGATGTCCTTTTGGAGACCGACAGCGGTCCAGGAGCGTGTTTTACGTGATCCATCCAGGTTGGTTCTCCTTAGAGGTGGGAACCAAATTGGAAAAACGGCGGTGGGAGCGTATGAAACGATATGTCATTGTATTGGTCGCCATCCATACAAACAAATACCACCACCACCAATCGAGGCGTGGGTGATTTGTCACTCATGGGAACAATCACGGACCATCATGGGAAAATTCCACGAGTTGGTCCCAAAATCGGAACTCCATCCAGATGTTGAGTTTGTCCATGGGAAGGGCTACCGAGGGACCGGCGCTCCAATAGTCCGTTTTAAAAACAATAGTTTGGTCCGGTTCAAAACCACCAATCAAGGGACTCTCGGATTGGCCAGTGGATCGGTGGATTATATATGGGTGGACGAGCCTCCACCGCCGGTGGTCTTTGGAGAGTTGAGAGCCCGTATCACTCGGACCAATGGACGGATGTTGTTTACACTGACACCGATTGGAGCACCGGTCCATTATCTCAAAGAGATGGTCAATGATGGTGTCATATCGGAGCACGTTGGAGTCATGAGTGTGGAGAACACCACACCAAAAGGATGTAAACCAATGATGACGGAGGAGGAGATCGAATCTCTTAGGATGTCGTATCTCCCTATTGATAGAGACGCTCGAATAAATGGAGATTGGGATGGTGGAGTCCCAGAGGGTCGGATCTTCGATAAGTTTACAGACGACATGATCAGTGACCTCACACCGGATCCGGACCGTGAGTATATTTGGACCATTGGCATTGACCACGGTCATGACATCGCCTCTCAAGTAGCGTTATTGTGTGCTGTGGATGTGACCAACCAATCAAAACCGGCGATATATGTGGTGGATGAGTACGTGGCAAGTGGAGCCAAAGCGGAAAAACACGCCAAATCCATTTTGGCGATGATCAAACGTAATGGATTGGAGTTAGCAAATATCCAACGATGGACGGGTGACCGCTCCCATGGTGGATCAAAACAAAACGGTGGAAGGATGTCCAATACCATGTTGATGGCTGGTTTTAATCATGTTTTGAAGTATCCCAAAGGACAACTCCCATTCACAATCCGCACCGCACACAAACCGAAATATAGTGTATATTATGGATGTCAATCCATACATGAGTTGATGTGTGACAACCGATTCCAAATATTCCCACGATGTGAGCGGACAATCAAATCACTCAAGTTTTGGGCGTTGAAAAAATCGGGAGGCATGGATACAATGAGTGAATGGAAACATACTATTGACGCGTTGCGTTATGCCGTCATGCCCATCATTGATGTCCAATATCGCTCTCCAAAAACTTCCAAACTGAGATTCCGATGATCACACAATCAAATATCCCTCCACTTCCAGTCCAGAAAGATCCAGCAACTCAAAGAAGAGTTGAACACACAGCATTGAGAAAAAGGATGTTGACAGGGATGTGGCTCCAAGATTTGATTGACGCCATTGGTGATCACATACCCCAATCACGTCAAGCCGCCTGGGGTGTTCCAGATATGTCCTCCAATATCTTTAAAGCCTCGACGAGTGCTTTGTGTGGATTGTACATGGAACCGCCATCCATTGGAGTCAATGAGACCACCGAAGGAGAGACGGATGGTTTGGTTGGACGTAATGGATTGATAAACAAAGCCGGATTATGGCCGCTCATGCAACGGGTCCAATTTTACACACTGGGATTGAGAGAGACATTTTTGAGGGTAGACATCACGGATGATGGAAATGGTTTATTGTATCGGATTGTCACACCTGAGATGGTGGAGGCGGTGGCGAGTGCTGGAGATCCATCCAGACCTCACACCATCAAAGAGACACGATTGAGATATTGTGAGATATGCCAAAAATATGAGTGGACGGTGGACCATCTCAGTGTTGAGGATCCATCCAATCCAATCTATGAGATTTACACCATCAACTCGAATGGTGAGAAGGATGAGGATGTGACCGAAAAGTATTTGACATCCAACATGAGTGGAGAGTCATATCCATATCGAGACTCCAACGGCGCTCCCTTCCTTCCATATTCTTTGTATCATGCTGAGATCCATGGTGGACTTTTTGATCCATACAATGGGAGAGAAGTGGTTGAGGGTGCTCTTAATGCTAGTGTTTTATATACTTATTTCCTCCACCTCTCCCGCGATTGTTCACATCCTCAACGGTATATCCTGGGATGTATGCCGGCCGGTCTCGATGTCTTAAATAATAACATTGATTCCAGACGGTCAGCTATTGCAACGGACCCAGCGTCCATCCTTGTATTTTCACCCGATCCCGATTTGTTGGCGGGACAAAATCCACAGATTGGACAATTCCAAGCGGGTGGCGATGTCTCACAAATGTTGGAGGCCATCACCGTCTATGAGAGACGGTTGGCGACCTATGCCGGGATCAATCCAGCCGATGTCCAAAAGATGAGCGGTGATCCTCGAAGTGGTTACGCCATCGCCATCTCACGATCATCATTGAGAGAAGCACAAAGAAAATTCGCCCCGTCCTTCCGTATTGCAGATATCCAAACATTGGAGATCAGCGCCAAAATTGCCAATCGTTATTTGGGTACATCCTATCCAGAGGATGGGTATCGAATCGAATATCACGCCATACCACTCTCACCAACCGAGTCCAAAGAACAACGCGAGAACATGTTGGCACTATTGGCGGCGGGTCTCATTTCAAAAGTGGACGCCATCAAAATCCTCCATCCGGATCTTGATGACATTGACGCCCGTAAAATGTTATTGAAAATCCAACAAGAAAATTTAACTTTCTAACAACTCGACAAAGGGAAAAACCATGAGTAAAACCAAAATCATTGAAGGTGTGGAGTACATCCAAAAAGAACATGTGGACGAAATAGTCCGTCAACGTATCGCCAAATATTCCGAAAGGATAGCCCAAACGGAATCCAAGTTGGGAGAGTATGAGAGTGAGTTGGACGCCGCACGAGCCAAAATGGGATTGGTGGACAACCTCACCAATCAAGTGGAATCCCTTCAAGGTGAACTCCAAACAGCTCAATCCAGGTATGACCGCCACACCACGATATCACAATTTGGAATCAATGACGGTGATGTGAGAGATATGGTGGAGTGGCAATATGACCGCGCCATGTCCAACCGTTCCAAAAAGGATCGAGTGGATTTGGGCGAGTGGTTACAGACCATCAAAAGTGATCCCACAACCGCTCCAAGCACATTGAGACCATTCTTTGAGACTCAAGTGGATACACAACCACCAACGCCATCAAACGAGCCTCCACCGCCATCACAAAGCCTCCAACATACAACACCGCCACCATCCTCCAATAGAGGTGTCCAAAGTCAAGCCACAGCCGCTCCCAATGACCTTTTGAGTCGTGCCACAGATCCAACCTTTTACGCTCAGAACCGTGACGCAATACGTGAGGCATATTATTCCAGACTGGGACAAACTCCACACAAATTTTGAGAGGTGATGGATGGCGACATTTAAATACTCGGACGGCGCTGGAGTACCCAACCGCCATGATTTTACCAACCTCTCCACCATCTCCGTGACTCATGGATTGGGCTACACACCAAACGTGTGGATCGTCATTGATGGTGTGGAGGTGTATGGCGAAATCACATACAATAATCTTTTGACATTTACCGTCATTTTTCAGACGGTGGAGACTGGGGTGATATATTACAGATGATCCACATCCATGGTGGATCCTAGTTAACAATATTCCCCAAGAGGTAGAACATGGCTCAAAGATTTTTGGCTCCTGAACTTATCGCCGAAGGCGTTATCAAACAAAAAGGCACGGTATCACATGACGAACATTTGATCACTCGTGGTTATTTACACTCAAACGTACTCAATGGAATCCATTCGGACAGTGCCAATTATTTGGAAGTTGTGTCGGATGGTGGTGTCAACAAACTGAAGGTCAAGCCGTTGACCGTGACGGATGTGACTGTTGACTCAACTCAAACATCTCTCGCCAACTTCATCACCAATGTCTATACTGGATCAAACTTCCAAGAGGGTGACATTGTATTTTTGGCGGCTACGTCTCCAATTGAGTCATATATCCATAATGGTGGAACCGCTGGAACCGCTGACGATTGGGAACTCATCAACAGTGGTTTGAGTGACGCACAAATCCGTGCAAAGTTTAGCGCCTCCAGTGGTATTGATTACAACTCATCAACTGGTGAGTTTACAGCAGACCAAACCGAGATCAAAGGATTTTTCTCCGCTGGTACTGGATTGGCTTACTCGGATGGACAATTTTCTTTGTCGGCTACTTCGGATCAAATCACCGAAGGATCTAACAATTTATTCTACGCTGACAGTTTGGTTGACGCTCATCTTTCAGGTGGTCAAGGCATTAATTACAATGCTGGTGTAATCTCATTCGATGGCGATACGGACGACGTGAGCGAGGGATCTGGTAATCTCTACCACACCGCCGCTCGCTCGAGATCCTCTTTGTCTGTAACCGCCGCCGCTGGTGAAGATGTCCAACTCATGACCTACAACTCCGCAACTGGTGCGATGAGTGTTTTGTTGTCGGATGTATTCAATGAGTTTTCAGCCGGTACCGGTCTCACTTTTGATGGTGGTGAATACTCATTCACGGGATCGACGAGCGACGTGAGCGAGGGAACAAACCTCTATTACACGGACGCTCGCAGTCGTGCGGCGATCTCGGTTGACACGGATGGTTTGGCTTACAACTCATCAACTGGTGTAATCGCCTTAGATGCCGATACTGACGACATCGTAGAAGGTTCTAACCTCTATTTCACGAATGCCAGAGCCCAAGCCGCTATCAGTGCGGATCCAGCGGCTGGAAACCTTGTAAGCGTTACCAATGGTGAGATCCTTTTGGCTGTTGGTGACCTTCGTCAAGAATTCGCCAATCAATCATTGACAGCCAACACGGCTTTGGCATTGACTCACAATCTCGGTAAACAACTGGTCCACGTGAGCGCTATGGATGGAGATGGTAACAAAGTGGAGTTGGAAATTACATACACCAACGCCAACTCAGTCTCAGTCAAATCAACTGTTGGCTTGACTGGTATTGACATCGCCGTATCAATCTAACTGATACCCCTCAACCCCATACATTTGGAGTCACTCATTTGGGTGGCTCCTTTTGTTTTTTTACTTCGATCTATTGATGACGATGTGGAGGGTGGATGATCCTGATTGGGTAGCCACCAAAAGGACTCGATTGGATTGACGTCCAATCTCCATGGGTATCTCCAAAAGGTTATTGGCTGGTATAAAAACATAATCAATCACACCACCATCACCAAAAGAATCTCCATCGCTTCCATCATTGCCACAATATAAAGCGGCTGGAGACCCAATGGATACCGCGGTGGCCCCATTTGGGAGAATGATTTTGGACGCCGTGTTTGAGACATCCAGGGTTTTAAATTTTGGATATGTGTTGACATTGGACAAGTCATGTGTGGCCATGGTGTACTCCCTTTGATGTAAAAATGACATGTGGTGTCATTGTGATAACACCATATCACAAAAATGGGTATACTACACCCAACCACATATCACCATTTTGATGGATGATGGGAGTTGGTTATTGTCGGATAGGTTCGCAACCGTCAACAGCGTAAAATCTGACCCATCCAAACAAAACCAAAAACCAAATTTTGTGAGAATATTATGAGTACAATTAACTATTCGGCGCTCGGAAACCTTCGTCTCGCCGCAATGATTGAGAATGAAGTCCGCGCCATATTGGCGGACCAAGCTTCCATCCGAAATTCTGGCGCCCTTTTATTCGCTGGGGATGTTGCCGGAATCGGATCCAAAGTGATGCGCATGAGATACGCGGATTGGGGAGCCTCGACACCGTTTGCAAGTGCCACAGATGGAACAAGTGTAACGGCGAGCGCGTTAACAGCTTCAACCGTAGATATCACCGTGGGCCGCTCGGCTTTACGTTATGACATTTCTGATCTCGCCTCGATGACGGGTTTGGGAATGGACGTTGATCCATTTTCTCTCGCCAACAAAATGGCGATGAGTGCAGAGGCACGAATCAACGCCATCATCACTGCAACTTTCGCAAGTGCTTCCAACTCAGTTGGGACCACTGGTGTGGACATGAGTGTTGATGACTTTTATGACGCTATGTTTCAACTGGAGAGTGAGTCAAACAATGGAGAATTCTATTGTATCCTCCACCCACAACAGTTGAGTGATCTACGTGATTCACTTCGTAGCGAATCAAACAACGCTCTCGCATTCTCACCAGCGACCGAGGACATGTTGGCAATCAAAGGTCAAGGATTCGCCGGCCGTTTTGGTGGTGTTGACATTTTCAAATCTAGTTATGTAACCGAGTCCGGTGGTAACAAAATCGGCGCCATGATGTCTCGTGGTGGTATCGCTTACGCTGTTGGTACTCCTCGCCCGTTGGCTGGTGCTGGTGTTGAAATCCGACCAGCGGGGACACCCGTTGTGATCGGCTTCCAACGTGACGAAAGCGCCGGTTTGACCGAGGTTGTCGGACATTTGTATTGTGGAGCGGCTATCACCGAAGACGCTCGAATCGTTAAGATTGTCACAGACGCATAATTTGACAAAATGATGAGTGGGTGGAGGGTTTATATTCCCTTTGTCCTTCCATTCACTCTCCTTTTATTGGAGAGTGGGTGGTATCATCAAAATCATAAACACATATCAACAAAGGGAAAAAAGATATGACAACATTTACACCCACAACATGGACCGGAACGAAAGCGCCGGCGGAAAATCCAAAAATCAAGATTTTACCCAATGCCCCATTTTATCTCCTACACCATCCCTTTTCATGGGAGTTGGTCAATGTTGATGATGGTGTGTGGGAGTGGCTTCCAACCTTTGGACAGTTATATGAGATAGCTGGTGTCAATGGTGTTGAGGATACCCCAAGCGGTCCAGATTCCACCATGAGCCGTATGAGATTGATGGACGGTGGACAAACTATCATTGACCGTGAGTTTGGTTATGTTGCACGATATGAGACCACGTATGGTGGATATTTTTATTGTATGAGGTGGGATGTACCTAAGGTCATTGGATCAAAGGTATTTTGGAACCATGACAAAGATGGATATAACGATTGGAGACGAGAGTTGATTGGTTTGGGTATCATTGACAAACCAGAGATCGAGGTCATCCAATCCAAAATCGCTTTGTTGGATCGAAAGATTGACCGCCGCCTCAAACTCCAACACATCCCAGAGATCAAAAAAGAAATCGATGGATTGTATGGATTGAAAAAACAAATGAGAGATAGTTTTGAGGCAATGCACAAACCCAAAACAAAATCCAAGTCAAAATCAAAGGGAGCGTAATTATGTCTATTTCAAGAGACCAGGTTGAAAGAGTGACAAATCGAATGTATGAGGACGCAAAAAAAAGCGGTCGAGATGTCACACGTGAGACGGTTCGAAAAGAAGTGGTCAAACGAGCACAAACCCAAAACATAAAAAAATCCAAATAGGAGACCATCATGGCTTATAACGGAAAACCATTTTTTAAAATACCTCGTCCACTTTTGTTGGCTGGTGGTTTGGATGTCCAAACTCTAGCCGGGAACATTACATTGGTTGATAAAGACTCATTGTTTCAAGTGTTGGATGCTGATGGAGTCAATCGCAATGTTTTACTCCCACCAGAAAAGGACGGTCGAGTTTATTTCATCAAAAACGCTGGATCATTGGGTGACCTTGCAATCCAAGACTCGGCTGGTGGTGGTGTGATCACATTGTCTCCAAATGAGGTGGTTTTGTTGGGATCATCAGATAGTTTGTGGTATGTTCTTTTAAATGTGAACAACCTATAAATGGATAAATTATGGCGACTGAGAGACTATATTCCCCACGTATCCGTATCCATGAGGTCCTTGAGAGGTCTCGTGGATGCACTGTGGATCTCCCCATCTATCGGGACAACGCGTTGGTATCACCTACCGCCGCTTTTTTCCGATTGGAGGATCCCAATGGTGATGACGTCATCTCTCGGACTTCCGTGTCAATCGTTGCGAATGTGGCCACATACACAATCTCACCAAGCGAACTCCCCAACACACTCAATTTGAGTGATGGATATGTCCAATGGTGGGAGTTGACCATTGGTGGAGTGGTCCATACATTTAAAAAACCCACAGCCATCGCCTTGAGTGCTTTGTATCCTGTGATCAGTGATTTGGATTTGGAGGCGGAATATTCCGATCTTGCTTCAATCCGTCCATCCTCATTGGGTTCCACCTATCAAACATACATTGACGAGGCATGGATACAACTCATCCAACGTGTGAGAGATCAAGGCAATATTGAGTATTTGATCATGTCTCCACAATCGTTGAGATCATGCCACAAAAATCTCACCTTTTATCTCATATTCAAAGACATGGACTCCAGCGGATTGGGCGAGGGACGGTATTTGGATTTGGCAAAAACCCATCGTAAGGAGATGGAATTTGACTTTAAGCGGTTGAAGTTTACATATGATCAAAACCAAGATGGACGAGTGGATGACAAAAATGGCCGCCGTGCCAATCTGGGAGTCATCTACACCAGCGCTCCACCAATATGGTATCGGAGACGCTAAATGGTCGTATCACTTGCCACAATACGTCAACGATTCGCCACGATGATTGACAGTTTGAGCGGATTTGATGAGAGTCGTAATCCATTCGACGGATATGGACGGTCACCCAATACGGTCGCTCACAAGAGATTCATGGTGGGTATACGATCGGTCACCAGTCGTGACGATGATCGTCAACGTCGTGGAGTGGGTGTCATGTCCTCCACTGAGGTGATGGTCCGTTATGCCTATCGAATACGACCAAAGGACCAAATTGAGAGTTTTGATGACGGTTTGGACAGTGCTCAAACGGTTATCAATGCCATCACCAAACGATCCACACCTCTCCACGATGAGATCCAAATCCGCTTTGGTGGGATGGACAATGAGTTGAGTGATAGTGGAGAGTGGATGTCAATTACATTGTCCTTTGAAGTGCTACACTATTTATATCTAACCTAACACAAAACACATTAAGGAGGCTATCATGGCCGATTCTGTAGTTGTCTCAACACGTCGAGACGGTAAAATCACAATCACGGACGGAGCGGCGTCCAGTTATGAGGTATCATTTGAGGTGGGTGACTTCGCTAGTGCCGAGCCCGGCGCCGATCGAGTGGTGGTCCGAGATCGTGGAGCCATTGTGGGCTTGCGTAAGGGTGACGATCCAGTGATCAATATCTCTTTTTCAGTACACATGAGATCATTAACAGACTCCACAGCTGACAACCTCATGGATCGTATTTATAACCGCGGTTTTAATGGTGGTTCTCTTACTTCAACCGGTGGGAATGGTTATGAGCAATTTTTACAAACTGTAATTTTTGAAGTGGACACTTCAGCGATTGCCGGCAAAACATACACAGCCACATATTCCAAAGTATATTTGGAAGTGTCTAACCTCTCAGAGAGTGCAGATGGAAACACTATTGAAGTGACTGGAGAGGTTTATGGTGGAGTCGCTTACGCTGATGCATAAAAAAAACGAGTAACAAAGGGAAAACTCATGGAAAAATTAACACTGACAACATTTGGAGAGATGGAGTTTGTCAAACCACCTCTCTCCACATGTTTTGATATTGTCTCAATGTGGAGCGATGACCAAACACGAGCCGCCATGGGTCGTGTTTGTGCTATGGCTTTGTGTATTTGTCTTAATGACTATCGACTCCCAAAGGTTCGACACCTGGTGGATGTTCACAAATATGGTTCCACGTGTTTGGATACCCTTTTGGGCGCTGGTGTCCCTGTCAATGAGATTTTGGAGATTGGGATGATGTGTATTGGAGAGATGGCGAAATCACTCCCATCATCACAAGAGGTCCAAGATACTGGAAATTTTACCGAACCACCACAAGTGGAGCCATAGAGAGGACAGGATTTGCAATCTCAAGGTTTTGGAATCGTGATCCATATTGGTTCCAATCATTGGATAAAGATCTTCAATCTCGTCTCTATGTTGATTTTATGATGTCCAAAGAGACTCCCCAAGAATCAAAGCGTAAAAAGGTCGAGGCACAAAAACAAAAAATCAAGCGTTGGAGATCAAATGAGTAAAGTGTTGAGATATGGAAAAGGGAGAGGGACCATTGAGATTGATGGATCCCAACGTGATCTCATATTGGGCACGATACGAGCCGCCGATCCATCCATTGTCAAGGTGTTAGAACAAACCACCGAAGAACTCGCCAAAAAAAGTGAAGAGAGGTGGTTGGTCCGTCAACCAAAATATGGAGAGTCCAAAGGGTCCAAAAGACTACACAAAACCGGTCTCCGTATCATTCCACCATATACCATCGAGGCTTTTGTGGAGAATACGGCGGAATATGCGTGGGCGATCAAAGTGGGTCCAACTTCCACCACCAACATCCGTCAAGGGAGACGATTGGCCAATGTGGTTTTGTGGTCACCAGCTCGTCGAGGTACTCAAAAAGTCATTGAGGCCATCGCCAATGAAACGGTCAAACGGTTGAGGAAAATATGAGGGAGTTTGTCAAAAACATGACAGCACGTGTCAAATGTTTTGGGTATGGTGTATTGATCATCATGGCGCTCCTAGTCGTCATCATTGGAGAGAGATATGGCCGACGTCAATAAAAGTGTAGCGATTAATTACAGCGCCTCAACCGAGCAATTGGAGAAAGCACTTAAGAAGATCCCAAACATCACGGACAAAGAGGCGACCAAAGCCGCTGGAGAGTTGGACAAAAATTTCAAGAAAATGGAAACCAGTGCGGATAAGACATCCAAATCCGTCTCCAAAAAAATGAAATCCATGGGGAAATCCATGGCAATGGTTGGCGCAAGTGTGGCGGCGGTGACTGGTGGTGTGGTTCTATTATCCCAAAAATTTGCAGACCTCACCAATGAGTTGGTGGACGCTTCCACCAAAACAGGGATCGCCGTGGATACGTTGGCGGGATTAAGACTAGCCGCCGAGGGATCGGGTTTGGCTTTTGCCAATCTTGAGGGTGGTTTGATAAAATTCCAAGGTTCAATGGATGCGGCCGCAAGTGGTTCCAAAAACCTTGAAGACACATTTAATCAACTTGGAATCAGTGTCAAAGATTCCAATGGTGAATTGAGAGATGCGGACACGGTATTCAATGAGACCGTGAGAGCCTTGGGAGCCATGGAAAACCAAACCCAGCGGAACGCCATGGCGATGGAGTTATTTGGACGCCAAAGTGGACCAGCGCTCATCCAATCGGGTGCCCTTGACAATCTCGAATCCATGACCGCTTTGGCTCGTGAGTTTGGTGTGGCTATCAATGAGGATGGGATCAACTCAATGGCAAATTTCCAAAGAGTAATGGCGGAATTCAAAACTGTTTCCATGGGAACACTCCAAGAAGTCATGGGAGCCATATCGGGTCCAAACTCCATCAACATGGGACTCCAAGGAGCCTCCCAGGCTGTGGTATTTATGGGGTCAGTATTTGGGACCGTATTGGGAACAATATCCCAAGGATTTGAGAATGTAATAGGATTGATTCAAATCGCAACGACCGCCATGGCTGGAGATATGGATCAAGCCAATGTCCTTTTGGGTGATCTCAATCGTGAGACCCACACCGCCGTGGACAATCTCTCCAATGTGTTTGAGATAGCCAATGAGAAATTGGATCGATTCAATGAGTTATCATCATCATCATTGGGTCCACAAACGATGTCTCAAACTGCTGACAGTGCGGACCGAGCACAAAAGAACATCAATAAAATGGGAGACGCCACAAAAGCGCTCATCGAGTACAACAAACAACTCAACACCCAATTTGATGAGTCGGTGGATGTCATTGATGATTTGACGTTGAAAGTATCCGAAAGATTAACTCCAGAGTATGAAAAACAGCGTCGTGCGGTCCATGAGTTGGGTGGAGAGATACGCAACCAAACCAAAGAACTTGATTATCAAATGGGAGTCCTATTGGATCAAGCCGCCACACGTGAGTTGTCAGTTGATGAACAAGAGCGCCTCAATCAACTGGTGGATGAGATCAACATTTTGGAGGATTTGGGAGCGGAAAACAGACGAGCCGAGATCAAAGAGATGACCGAGTTGAGAGATGAGGCATATCAAAAGCGACTTGATCAAATCCAAAGTGAGAAGGATTTGGAACTACAAACCCAACAAATGATCATTGATAAATACATGGAAAAAATATCCATGATTGAGTCAATGGGTGGACAAATCTTTGAGGCTTTTGGAGCCATCTCCCAAGCCTTCTCAGACATCAATCAAAGCCAACTTGACCAAATCAAATCCCAAGTCGATGAGGAGACCAAAGCGATTGACGAACTATACAAACGAGGTGAGATCAGCGCCAATGAGGCCGCCACCACAAAAGCGTCCATCGAAAAGGGATACCAAGACCAACAAAAAGAAATGAAAATGAGAGAGTTTAAGCGCAACAAAGCCGCCACCATGGCGGAGATCGCTTTTAAATTAGCCGCCGGTATCGCTCAAGCGTTGGTCCTTCCACCGGTCGCCCGTGGTGTACGTATCGCCACATTGACAGCCATCGCCGGCGCACAAACCGCAAGTATCGCCGCACAACAGCCACCAAAATTCGACGTGGGTGGAATGGTTGGACAATCGGATGGTGGGCCGGATGTTGTCAATGCTAACCTTTTAAAAGGGGAGGCGGTTTTGGATCGATCCACCGTGGATCGTTTGGGTGGTGAGAGAGGTGTCCAAGCGCTCCAAAATGGTGGTGGTGTTGGTGATAGGGTTGTGATAATACAACCATTTAAACATATTGACAGATACAACCGAGCGATGACCCAACGGATGAGTCAACGTGTTGGAAGTGGAGGATACTGATGGCCAATATAACACCGGATAACATACGTGGATTTTTGGTCCCATTCAAACTCACACCGGATCACTTTTGGAGTGACGAGTCAACATTGACCCAAAATGGGTCATTGGCTGGTATTCCAGTATCAAATAACAACTCACCATTGGTGGTGACTTCCAAGGGTGTCCAAACTCAAGATATCGAGATCAAAACCCATCAACCTGGACACATCCAAGACGGCGCGGGATTTGTTTGGAGATATGATGGTGATACCAATTATTATGGTCATGAGACACCCGCCAAAGTGATGGACGTGTTTATGGAACAATCACCGGCTATCAATCACAAATACATCCCACGTCACGCCATCCGTCTCTCCACTGGGACCGTTTTGGTGGCTGTTGAACATACCACAGTCACAGAGAACAACACAAGAGTCTATAGGACGGATGTGGATGGTGTCACAACGAGTGTGGAGGTGGACTCCGTACCATCATCGACATTGTTATCCAATAAACGTTTTCCAACGGTTATGGAGCTTCCAAATGGCTCCATCAATTTGGCGGTGTGGGTGATTGATGACATCAAAGAATTGGCCAATGTATACATTTACAAATCCATTGACGATGGAGTGACTTGGACATTGGTATCATCTCGTGCACTTCCAGAGGATGTCGATGTATCGTCAACTTTTGGCGCTGGAAATGATGGATTTGAACTCCAACCGCTCACGATGGCCTCCACAGCCAATCAAGTCCTCCTATTTGCAGCTATCAACCTACACGACACGACTCCAACATTTGGATCACGTGTGAGACAATATGGATCCACCAATGGTGGTCTCACCTTCAAATTTGTTGATGAGAGTGAGAGTGGAGATGGATCACATTTCTATCTCCCACAAATAGTGGAATACAATGGAGTTTTGATCATTGGTTATATATCCAGTGCAGACTCGATTGAGTTTACACGAGTATCCAACGCTTTTGACAGTGTATTTGATCAATTGGGACTCATCCCAGCGGACTCGATTAGTGGGAGTTTTGCTGTTGGAACTTCCAATCGGTTGACTGGTGGAGATTGGACATTGGCATTGGATACGGATGGACGGATTTATATATACATCAACAAACTCTCCAAAACCATCATCCATGGTGGGTATTCGGATTTGGCTGGTGTCAGTGTTGAGGAATACGCCAAAAAATGGTATCAATATGGTGATAAAACTGGGACGTTTGCCAATAGTCGAGTCATTGAGTTTGAGACACCCACCAACGCCGGTGGAGGATGTCAAAACATCAAAGCGGTCGCCGGTCAAGGTGAGGTCCTTTTGTTTTGCAACTGGGAGAACATTGGGACCAACAGTTTTGGAGATGGTCTCCACGTCATCACATTGGGTGGATGGTCATCTCAACAGTATGGACGATTGGCACCATATCCACTCGATAATCAATGGGGATATGATCTCAATACGTGGACACCATTTGACGAGCCTCAACAAAATAGTCTATGGACACAAACCGTCACCGGAGCGGCCACGGATGTATTGGGTGGAGATCATATCACACTCAACGCCGCTGGGAGTGATGTCATTTATTACTCCCAAGGGGTATCCGACAAAACCAATGGAGTCACACTCCACACCAAAATCACCAATGTGACTGGAGGGACCACCACACGTGGGACGGCGATTGGAGTCCAAATCCAAACCCAATCATCCACGGACACATATCATTTGGAGATTGTGGTTGGTTCCAATCGTATCCATGTCTATGATGTCCACGCCGGATATGGGACACCGGTTGGAAGTGCAACCGGGCTAACTCTCACCAATGGGATCCAAATCCTTTGTCATTTGGATAACACCACCGGAGATGTCCACGTTTATTTTGGAGACGCCTCGAGTCCTCGCCAATACCAATCAATCACCGGAACATTGACCACCGATCCAAATACCACTCAAGAGATATATTGGGGATGTCCCACCGCTGGTGGATCGGATAGGACTGCAGATTATCACTTTTTCTCATATGGATTGGGAGAGACTGTTGGATTGAGTTGGATGGATGGTGATCTCAACTCCAAACAATACTCACCTCGAGGATTTGACACCCAAATCCGTGATGGGTTGACCATCTCCACATTGGATGGACCGGCTCGAGAGGGTGACGAATACACATTGACTCCACAATTTGGATCACCCATCCAACGGACTCTCCACACCGTCTCACCATCTCCAAAGGTTGGGTGGCGCTCCGATAGTGTAACGGATCCAGATACAACCGCCGTATCTCAAAATTCAATAGCATGGTATATTGACACGACTCTCAAAGGGACAGCCGTCACCCATACGGAGTCCCAAGCGATTGGAATCCACTTGACTGGTATTAACTTCAAAGAGTTTTTTGTTGAGACCCACAATGGGTCAACATGGGTCAAGGTGGCAACCGTTGACAATAGTGTTGGAGGTGCGATCGCTTTTGGACGTGTTGGAGCGGCTATCCACTCCACTCAAGCCAATGGACCATATCTCCACCACAATGAGTGTCATGGATGGTCCGTTTTGTTGGATGATGGCGCCGGTAATGTGGTCCAACGTCGTATCCAATCCAATGGAGATGGAGTGTTGGCCAATACCTCATCCAAAAAGGCATATCTCACCATTCAAGGAGTCAAGGCGACCGATCCCACGAGTGGGACCATGACTTTGATACCAAGTAACATCACAGTTATTATCAATGAAAATGAGATGAGTGGTTTTAGAGTCGCCATATCGAGCCAAAAGACTGCCGAAGGTTATTTTGAGATTGGGACAATGGTGGCGGGTCCATTGATGATCACGGGTCCACAATATGGACGTGGAAGGACCATCCAGATTGAGTCCAATGTGGTGGAGTCAACGGCGCCCAATGGTACCGTGTACACTTCAAGCCGTGGAGATGATGGTCGTGTGGTTCGAATAGCCTGGACGGATGGTGTGGACACCAGTGCACTCAATGCCAATCAAGCCGCTCCCAATCATTATGAACTGTACACGGGTCAACCAATCGCCGCCAATGGTAGCGCTCCCACAATGATGATGGGTCTCATCCAATATGTCAAATCCTCACAAAATGCCATCGTATATCTCCCACACATCGCCGTTGGTCCTTCCACTGAGATTGTGTTGAATAGATACCACAATCAAATCCTCTCCACCATTGGGACGGAGATCCAGATTGATCATGTGATTGGTGATGAGTTATTGGATGGTGATCGTGGTGAAGTGTTTCGAGTCTCCACGGTATTGTTGAGAGAGGTGAGATGATGTTGGGGTTTACCAATATCCAATTGATGGGATCAACACCAATATTTTGTGTGGAGTTTGTTTGGGGTGGACGGGTCCACCGTTACGCAACTCATGACATCACACTCCAATCCAATGATGGTCCACTCCAATATCTTCCATCCATTATGGATTTTGATTTTGTAGAGAGTGCGGATTTGATGTCCATTGATGTTGAGGCGAATATTGTGTCCATGGGTCTCATCATGGAAGATGTGGATTTGTTGGAGAGGTGGAGTCAAGGTGACACCATGGAAGGATTGGACGCGGAATTCTTTTATGTTCTTATGAGATATGATGTGGCTCAACAGAATTTTGAGGACCGTGTCATTTTATACCGTGGACAAATCCAAGAGCCACAATTTGGAGATCCAAATCAATTCTCTCAATTTGTGACGATATCCATTGAGGCTCAACCGTTTGACTCCAATCGTCTTTTGATGGATTCCAACAAATACATTGACACAAGATTTGTGGAAAGAGACATTGACACCGGAGATGGTAAACCGTACCCCATCATTTTGGGATCTGCTGGTGGTGCGATTCGAACCACCGAAGGAACCACAAAAAACATCCACGCCCTTCCAGCTTATTGTTTTAAAAAATACGACTCCCATGATGGACGTTTCATGGTGTCCGGACATCCAATCACCGCCACAAGTGCAGTGATCCAGGATGATAACTATGAGACCACCACCAAAACAATTGAGTTTGATGATGATGGACGGGGTAACATTTACGGATATATCCCATTGGTTCCATCCGATAACGTAGCAATACCGGGTTATAGTGGCTCGGGTGAGTCTCGTGAGTGGTGGGTGTACTTGACTGGAGGCGGTGGATTGGTCAATCCCTTTGGGGATGGTGATCTTCAAGGCGCTGGAGATATTTGTCGTTGGGCACTTCAACGGACTGGACAATTGATTGATGATGGCGCGTGGGCGAACTTATCACCCATACTCAACCAATATAACTTTGAAGGATATATCAATGACCCAAAGATCACGGCGTGGAGTTGGCTCAATGGGAACATCCTCCCATTTTTACCAATCACGGTCCGTATGGGACCAAATGGATTGAGACCAGTTTTGATCCAAATGTGGGCACTTACACACGTCCAATCAATCAAATCCATCATCATTGACGATGATTCCAATGTAACTCAAATATCACCCATCAACACCACACGATCCACGTCTCAGTTGGTCAATGAGTTGACATTGAGATGGGGAAAACGTGGATTTGATCAAGAATACACATCCATGGTTAGGGTCACCAACATCAAGTCCGAGGAGTACGATGTTGTGAGTGATTATTCCATCATGTCCGTCAACCGTTATGGAGTCAAACCCATGGCAATCGATAGCGATTACATATATGACAGGGACACCGCAATCAAAATAGCCATGGACATGGTAAGATCCAAATGTCTTCCAATCAACACCATTGAGGTGGATGTGGATATGGAGTTGGGGTGGCTTCAGGTTGGAGACGTGTTGGATGTGACGGCTCCAAAAATATATCTCACCAATCACAAAATGATAATCATATCCAAACGGTGGATCGATACACGATGGAGATGGGAGTTGGCTTTTGAGATGAACCCACGACAATGACACCCAATGTCATCATGGATGACCATTGACATAAAATGGAGTATATTGAGACCATGATCGTATTTTTGGACCGTCAACATCATGGAAAACCAAACCGGTGGAGTGATTGTGGAGCCGTCAATGATGGCGTCCATGAGACTCGATTGACGTCTCAATATATCCATCATTGTGAGTGGAAGTTGAGAGACCATGGGATTGACGTTTGTGTGATCTCAGATGGATACTATTCTCAACGACATGAGAGGGTCAATAAATACGCTCAAGGTCATGATCGGTCAGTATATGTGTCATGTCATGTAAACGCCGGATCCGGAGACTATGGATCGGTATTTTATGACCATAGATCCACGAGTGGAGAGATGTTGGCGAATTGTATAAAACAACGACTTCATGAGTGGTGTGGACCTTTACACAACAAAACCAAAACCATCGCCGCTCGTCCAGATCATTGGACCTCCAACGCTTACAACACCATCAAAGGAGTTGGAGCACCCGTGGCGGTATGCTTTGAACCGTTTTTTATTGATTGTGAAAATCACAAAGAACTCATGACACCTCATGGATGTGAGTTGGTTGGAATATCTTTAGCCGTTGGAATCAAATCTTTTTTATTGGAGTAAAATCATGGACTGGAACAAAATCAAAATGGTCGCCGCTATTCTCAAAGCCATCCAACCAATCATTTGGGCTTTGGTGGATGATATCATTGAAGCCAAAGACAAAGAGAGTGATGGTGGTGAGAAGATCACCAAAGAGGAGCGCCAAAAAATCATCCTGGACAACCTATTGGACATCCCAGCCAAAATCGAACCAATCATAAAAGGGTTGTAATTATGGGATCCGATCAAATCATGTCTCTACTCATGCAAGGTGGACCCAATGTGGCTTTCGCCATGTTTTTGTTGTGGCAATACAAAGAACAACAAAAACGAGCGGATGACCGTGAGACCAAAAACGAGGTCCGAGAGAAGGAATTGCGGGAGAGATACGACAAAATCATTGGAGACCTCTACGCACGAGAGGACGCCATGAGAAACGATATTGTCAAAGAGATCAGCGATTTGGACAAACGGATGAGTCTATTGGAACAAAAGTTGGATATCATCAACAAAGTGGTTGAGGAAATCAAAGCCAAATTTTTGAGGGTTATGTGATGCCAATCATAAGGGTAAAAGGTGGATACAAAGTCCAAAACACTTCCAAGGTGCATAGAACAAAGAGAGCCGCAATGAGACAACTTTTGGCAATCAAAGCAAGTCAAGCCGCCAAAGGTAAAATCAAAAAGTCATCCTATTGATTGTTTGAGAGTCGTATCATTTTGATCAATGCGTCAACATCCATAACACTCATATATATATGATCGTTACCAATCAAACGAGCGCGATCCAATTGTTGTTTGATGGCTTCAATGTCCGGCGTGTTTCCAATAGTGCTATAGATACACCGTTTGTATAATCTTACAAGGTCCTCAACGTCCTTTTGTGCGGTGTGTGCGTTATGATGGGACCAACCAAAAAGAGTCCTTAGTTTGGACATTTTGGCGCTTTCGGTTGGGATGTGTTCCCATACTAAAGTTTGACTATCCAATTTCCTCCAGGTGATTTTTTTACCCATGGTGGATTTGATTTGATGGTCTAACCAATACCAATCGAAACTCACATTGTGAGCGCAAAAAATTCCATATTCTAAAATCCGAAATATCTCACCACATACATCCTTCCAATATGGAGCCATAGACCATCTCTCATCCGTATATCCATTGACCTCCAACGCTTTTGGGTGGGCAAACTCTAAGAACTGGGGTTTGATGTATGTGTGATATCGATCGGATATGGTTTGACCGCCATCTCTGGAGGTCCAAATACACACCTCAATAATCTCCCCTATTTTCCAATCAAAATGGGTGGTCTCAATGTCAACAAAATGGATGGGATAATTTGGGTTTTTCATTTTGCACCGCGTCAAAAGGTTGATGGGATATTTTTATCATATTTTTTGGGGTCCGGTGCTACCGAGACAATATTGATATATTAAATAAAATGTAAATAAATATTGGCTATACTGTAAAGAATACTATACAATATAAGTATAAACAAACAACACAACAAACATGGAGTCTCAAATGACATTATCAAAAATCCAAGAACTAGCAACAAAAAACAACCTCAAAGCCGAAATCAACAAAGATGGATCAGTTTGGATTTATCTTGAGTATCGTGACAATCTTTATGGAAACAACAATTTTGAGATTGAAATTTTTATGTCTGAAGCCATCAACATGGGAGCCAAAAAACTTTCCTCTGTTGATTTGACACAATGCCCAGTACCAATGGGTTGTTTTGCTCGTATCGCTCGCCGTCTTACAATCAAATAATCAATCAACAAAGGAGAGATCCAATGGTCTCTCCACTACCAATGGAGTCAATCATGGTACAAATCACCAAAGCACAAATCGAACAAGCCACAAAGATCATAGTGGTCACATACACCAGCTATTTACAAAAATGGTATCCATATTCACTTGAGAATTTTGAGAGAATCATTTTGGATATGGGTAACATTGAAAACATAGAAATCATTGAAAAGGGAGAATAAAATGAAACAAAGAATCAAAGACACAATCACGGGAACAATTTTGGTGTTTCTCGCCTTTTCAACCGTACCGCTTTCGTTTGCGATGATGGTTTGGATGTTGGGGGTATAAAATGAAAGAATATACTTTTGATGAAATACACAACATGACAAAAAAAGAAGTTGAAGAACATCTCCAAGAACTTCTAAAACGCCGAAGAAAAGCCGATCAAGAAAATGACATAATGGAGTCCCAATGGGTAAGCCGTACAATTGATTGGCTTGAAAGGCTTCTAAAACACAAAAAATGGGAGTAGAAGTGACCACAGGACAAAAACTCAAAATGTATATGGATGACATGGGGTGGAGTGTTATTGACCTCCACCGTCTCACACTCATATCCATCAAAGATTTGAAGGATATACTATCCGACAAAAACAAACACACAATGAATCAACTCATGATCATTGTGAACAAAATCAACCTCAAACAACCAAAACAAAACCATTGGACAATCAATCAAAACAAAGTCCAAATAACTCACAAAGGGAGAAATCATGGAGAGTAAACAATTCGAATGGATGAAAAACAAAGGATACATCGTGAACCTCAAAGGGAAGTATTTTGTAACCTTCCAAGGTTTGGTCACTGTAGCTCACAACACGGGTCTCATATCGATTGAGACAACATGTATCCATGATGATTGGGAGAAGGGTCATTTTGCCTTTAGTGCCACGGTCAAGGGTATAAAAAAGGATAGTGATCAAGTGGTGACATTTACGGATCAAGGTGACGCCACGACAAAAAACGTCAATCGAGGGATTGCACCACATGTCCGGCGAATGGCTTCCACTCGTGCCATTTGTCGAGCGTTGAGATTGTACACGGGTATATCATACACAAGTAGAGAAGAGTTGGGAGGTGACGAATGACGGTTGAGATAAATCAAAAAATAATGGAAGTTATTGACCATCTAGCATCAAAAAAGGAAGTGCCATGGATTGAAGTGGCTCGAATCAATAATGATGGGGTTGAGGATAATTGGGCGCGTGAGCTTTATCACCCTTTAAAAATGGATGTTGCTGTTCGTACTTGGGAAAAGTACATCCAGACACATCCGAAAAGTGAAATAAAATTTCACATTGACTATGACTATGGTAACCCTTTTGAGTTTGATGATTTTAGTTATTACACAGACATCATTGATATTGGGACAACTATTTTGACAATTGCTGAAATCATTGAAGTATATGGCGGTGATAAATGAAACTATCAAAAAAATTTTGTTGGGACACATTCCAAAGAGCCGCCAAGAACAGACAAACAAGTTTTTACACCGATGGATGGATGTATGACATCATTTACATTGGACATGATGGATATATGATTGACAACAAAAGACGACCAGACACAACAGACATAACAAATTGTAATCAATTTGATATTGCAAATATCCCAGATGGGACACCATTATATTTAAAAGATGAACAATACAAACCAATACCACAGAGAGGACATAACAAATGACAACAAACGAAAGATCATACATCAAACATTTTGGAAGAGAAGCAAACACCGCTCGAAAGCCACAACTCGATAAAATATTTCATGAGGACAAAAATATTGGACAAGTTGAGACAATGTGGAGCCCATTGGGTAAATTTTGGATTTTTACAGGAAGGATATTCAATACCGAGATGGGGACGTCTCTCAAGTTGGATCATGATAACTTTGAGGATGCTTATCAATGGGTAAAGTCACGACATTTGGAATATCGCCGCCATGAGTCATTTCCGGTCTATTTGGAGTACATGTTGAGTGATATGGGAATATCCAAAACTCATTTGGCTCATCATCTCAAGGTTAGCCGCCAAACGATCCATGATTGGCTCAATGGTGAGTATCTTCCAGACGTTCCCAATTTTATTAATTTGGCTCGTTTCTATGCTTCTTGGACATTGGTGGACATCAATACACTTTTGGTGGACATGAGTGAGTCAATCGTATAAAAGAAAAAAGATGGAGGACGCTGGCCGGCTTCCTCCACCTTCAAACAAATCAATACAACAAAGACACCAGGAGTATCAACCAAATGTCTGGAATAAATATAACACTTTTTGACTCAATCCACCAACGACGTGGACAAAAAATCAACATGGATGTGGAATCCATTTGTCGTGGATTGTCAACACCCATCCACCGATCCATTGAGGACAAATCCAAACTCCCTTTGTGGAGTCCCACCATCTTTGATGGAACACGGTCCACCGCCAACGCTCAAACCATCTCAATGTTGGTCTATGACATGGATGATGGAGACTCAACATTTGACATGTGGTGTCTCTTTGCTCAACGAGGTTGGACCACCATAGCACACACCAGCGCCTCACATTCACCATCACACCACAAATATCGTGTGATCATTCCTTTGGCGGTCCCACTTCCAAAATCCGATTGGGACAAAGTTTGGCGGGCTTCCTTTGAGTTATGGATGGATGTCATTGGTGTGGGAGTACCAGACACCAAAGCCATCAAGGATTTGGCGCGGGTCTACTTTCGATATGGATGGACAAAGGAGTCAAAAATGGAGACCATGGATGGATCAAAAATATGGCTTCAATCCCATCCATGTCATCCATCTCAATATCATCGCGGTGGATATTGGATTGGAAAACCGTTGGAGTTGAAATATGACCATATCAAACTCCCCAAACCAAAGCCGAGACCAACCGTTGACCGAACCAAACCCCAAACCCTGGACAATGCTATGATGGACCCACAGTTGAGACAATCCGTTGGACTCAACGCGGGTGGATCCATGGTGGGTGGATATATCAAACATATTCCATGTCCATCATGTGGACGGCGCTCGGTTTATTTTTCAATAGACCCATCCACAGCCAACTCGACAAAATGGCCATCATGCAACCACGCGAACTCATGCGGCTGGTGGGGTAAACTGGAGACGTTATCATGACCGTAAAAATTGGATCACTTTTCGCCGGAATAGGCGGTTTTGAGTTGGGATTGGAGAGATCGTGGGTAAATGCTGAGACCATTTGGCAAGTTGAGAGAGACACATTTTGTCAAACCATTCTCTCAAAACATTGGCCGCAATCAATAATATATAATGATGTAAAAGACATCACAAAAGACAAAGTCAAGCCCGTGGATGTTTTGATTGGTGGTTTTCCATGTCAAGACATCTCCACAGCTGGAAATCAAAAGGGAGTACACGATGGAGAAAAGTCGAGTTTATGGTGGGAAATGTGGAGAATTATTGGCGACCTTAGACCAAGAATTGTCATCATGGAAAATGTTGCAAACATCATTCGATTGGGCGGCGCCGATGTTGTTGGAAGTCTTGCCCAAATCGGGTATGACTGTGAGTGGACGGTTATTTCCGCTCGTCAGTTTGGAGCGCCACACCTTAGAGAGCGTTGGTTTGGTGTTGCCTACTCCCAGAGCTTACGGGGGGACATTTATCGAGAATCCACAAAAGAGAGCCAAAAGAAAAGAAAAACACGGGTCCATCCCGGACTCATTGGGGAACAGTATATTGCAGAAGGTCCAAAACGGTCAAATCCAACTATCCACACCCACGGTCAACGATTCAAAAAACAATCCCTCCACACCCAGTCAATGGAATCAAAACAACTCCATGAGTGTGGAGATCGCCAAAATCATGGGAGTGACAAAGGACGAGGCTATTGGAAAACAACTCCGTATCCATCACCATTTTGTCGAGTGGATGATGGGATTTCCAATCGGGTGGCTCGATTGAGGGCGTTGGGTAATGCTATTGTCCCACAGTGTTCTCAATGGGTGGGTGATCAAATACTCCAATCCGGTCTATTGGATGACTTTTTGGAGGATAAATGATTACATACAAAATGGAAAACATTACACTCCATCACCGTGACTGTTTGGAGGCTATGAGAGAGATGGAGACCAATGCTTTTGATTTGGCTATTGTGGATCCACCTTATGAGTTGGGAACCGTGGGAGCCTATAGAGGCGCGGGGAAGTTATCAAAACGAGTCCTCAACACTGACACCAAAATCCAACATTGGGACAAATCACCATCAATGGAGTATTTTGAGGAGTTGATGAGAGTATCCAAAAATCAAATCATTTGGGGTGGAAATTATTTTGATCTTCCACCTTCCAGGTGTGTTATTGCGTGGGACAAGTGCCAACCGTGGACCAACTTCTCTCAATGGGAGATGGCTTGGACATCATTCTCAAAGCCGGCGGCATTGTTTAAAAAGGACAATCGAACAGGTGGAAAGATCCATCCAACTCAAAAACCCGTTGAGTTATATGAATGGTTATTGTCAAAATATGCCAATGAAGGGGACACCATATTGGACACCCATTTTGGAAGTGGTTCCAATGGAATAGCCTGTCATAATATGGGATACACTTTGACAGCTTTTGAGATTGATGGTGATTACATCACAAAAACAGTCAATCGAATTAAAACCCACCAAATACAACTCCAATTTCCATGGTGATCAAATGATATATGATATTTCAATACCAGCGGGGTCCGGTCCATTTGGTCATTGGCTCGTTACCAGACTAGCAACAAAGGACATGAGAGTGGATGATTTGGCTTTCGCTTTGGGTGTCACACCTCCCACGGTAAAAAGGTGGTGTCAAAATCCACAAAGTCTCAAAATGATACAAATAATACAAATCACAAATGTTTTGGTGGACGATTCCGTTTTGTGGAAAGTTACATTCAACAAAGCCGTCAACATCATTGTGAAATCATACGACCCAAACAAAGCAATCAACAATTACAAAAATAGGAGACTTTCAGAATGACAACAGACAAACAAAAGGAGGCACGGAAACGACTCAAAGAGATGGCCGAATCTTTGGGGATTCGAATGGTGGACGATGTGGACGCCACTTTGGATCCAACACTTCCAATGGGAGCCGATCCAGGTACATGGGACAAACTTATCAAACCCGTGGCACAATACGACGATCATGGAAACCTAAAAAAACCAGTTAAACCACGGACCAACAGAATCAACACCAATCTCATTTTGGAGAATGATCCACAATACAAATCACTTTGTTTTTGGGAACATGCCAATCAAATCCTTTGGAGAGGTCAATTGGTGAGTGATGATGTGATTGAGGAGATGGCTTTGGATATGGAGGTCCGATATCGCTACACGGTGACCAATAAATCATTGGAGGGAGCCGTTTTGAGAGTATCCCACATGAGAGTCCACACACCTATCAAAAATTGGTTGGAATCTCTTCCAGAGTGGGACGGTGTCAAAAGGATTGAGAATCTAGCCGAGGATATTTTGATGTGTGAGACGGTGGACGAGTACAGACCATTGATCCAAAGGATGTCCGCTCTCATGTGGATCTCGTTTGTGGCTCGTATATATCAACCAGGGTGTCACGTCCACACACTTCCAATTTTTGTGGGTCCAAAGGGTGTGGGGAAGTCGATGACGATGGAAATCATGGCGGCTAAATACTTCAACCGCTCGGACATCCCAATTGGAACCAAAGACGCTTTGGAGAAAATCCATCAAAGTGGGACATGGATTTGGGAGATTGCAGAACTCAAGGACCTACAAGGAAAATCCGCGGATCTTGCCAAACAATTCTTTTCTACGAGTGAGGATTTGTATCGTCCCAGCTATGGCCGTCTTCCAGTCAAAAGAAAACGGAGGACATGTTTTGTGGGTACGACCAATAACTATCAATTCATGGATGACGGTCCAGAGCGACGTTTTTGGGTGTTCAAAATCCTCTCCAAAATCAACATCCAGTATCTCCAAACCCATCGAGAGCAAATATGGAGTGAGGCGGTTCACTTCTACAAAACCGGAGTCAAATGGTGGTTGGATCCAGAGTTTGAGGAGATGTTGAAGGATTATCAAACCGCTTTTCTCGTGGATGATCCGTGGGCTTACAAGGTTCACAAAATCATGACGGAGCGTGGAGACGGAGCACACGACACCACCACCAATGACATTGTGGAGGCGCTCGATCTTCCAATGCACATCTCCCACACTGGTAACGCCAAAAGGATAGCCCACATCATGACATTGTTGGGATACGAGTCCAAACGACGTGGAAAAAATAGAGTGTGGAAGTTGGTCAAATAGTTATCCACAGAGTTATCCACAGGTGTTGATACATTTGTGGATATATTTTGTGTAAAAAACAAGAAAGGGAGCCGATTTGGCTCCCCTTTTGTTAGTCGAGATAGATAAAGACTGGAGTTGAGTTTTGGATGGATACTGAAGCACTTCCAGCCCAATACCGATACAATCGGGCATTCTCTTCCAAAGCCTTTTTGGCTTGCTCAACCGTTTTGAACTTTGCAAGGATCGCCCGTCCAGCGACGACCGCGTACTTGTTACCACGTTTAGAAACTTGTGCAACTCTTAGCTCAATTGATGATTTATACATAATATACTCCATGTTGTGATTGATTTTGTTTGACCAGCGATTTCAAAGATCATAACCTCTTTGGTTATACATATATTGTATAGTATTCTTTACACATTGCAAACAAATAATAAAAATCACACGTCATTCACACCCATTTCACCCCTTTTTCACACGTGTTTCACACGTATTTCACACCACGACAAATCTCCACAATTCCCATAAAACCGATATAATACACAAAAGGGAGTATATAATATATGATTTTTTATCTAAAAACTTTTTTTATTTTGTAATTACATTGTTGATGTAAGTTGAAGCGGTGCAAATGGTAAAAAGTGGTTGTTTTTGTTCTATGGTGTCACAAATATGGAGTGAATAGAGTTTTGTGGTACGTGTGAAACTGGTGTGAAACTGGTGTGAGAGATTTGTGGACCATCATTGGTGGATATGTGTTAAGGTGTGGACATGAAAAGAGCCTCCAACACATTTGGAGATTGGATCCGTTTCCAACTCCAAAACCATCAAATTACCATTATCAATCTCAGTGATTACAGTGGGATCCATATCCGTAAACTTTACAGGATTATCAATGGAGAAAACAAATTGTATCATGAGGATTGGATTTGGTTGGTGGAATGCGTTGGAGATATGACCAATCAATCATTGACGGATTGTGTCATTGATTGTGTTGAATATATGAACCCATCAAAATGAGATACAATGAGTTTGAAGTTTTGCCCAATTTGTGGATGTAATCCATGTGATTGTCATCCAAATGGAGTCCATCATGGCACAAAATATTTTTATCCCAAGTCAAGATCGATCCGCTCACAATCGAATCGAAAGAGCTATCCCCAAATTTATGGCTCGTTTTGGAATGGCATTGGATCAAGCCACCGCGGTCGCCATCCGTTTGGAATCGTTGGGGCGACTCAAAACCAGTGGAGCGCCAATCAACAAACCCAAAGCCACAAGAGGTCTCCCAATACCGGTCCAACCGTTGGCGGTACTCCAAGCCATCCAAGCGATGAAAAGAGACAACACACCCAAAACCACAGTCATTCGAGAGAGCACGGATGGCGATTTTTATGACAATGCGTTTGAAGCCTCCAGAGCAACACGACGACCCACACAATCCAACAGATTGAGATCACGGGTAACACGGGGGAGATGACATGGACAAAGGGAAGAAACGATGAAACCTTTGTATATCATTGGACCTTATGAAAAGGATCCAGAAGAGTGGACAAAGCGACTCACCACAATCACACGAATGGTGAGCACGTCCCACAAGTCTCATGAGGTTGTCATCATGTGTCCACATCCAATGATCCATCTCAATGGATATGGTGACACCATCAACGCCATCACACAAAGTCTCAATGGATTGATGATGGCGGCTCATTTCGATGGTGGAGAGTTATGGATTGTTTTGGATGATCAAGGTGAGTACACAATGGAGATGGAGTTGAGTGTTGAGATGTGGAGTATTTGGAAGCCCATCGAGTCAATCAATGAGATGAGATATTGTGATTGGATCAAACATTTGGAGAGTGTATGGCACGAATAGACAAAAAAAAACTTAAGTGTAACAAACCACGCAAGTTGAGACCTGGTGAGGATGGCTATGGCAAAAAGAAAATGGTTGTCAAAGGTTGCAAGGGTGGAGAGGAGAAGTTGATCAAGTTTGGCGCGGTTGGATATCGTCACAACTACAGCGCCCGAGCAAATGAAAATTTTAGAGCTAGGATGAGATGTGACAAAGATCCAGCCTCAAGGCTGGAGGCTCGTTATTGGGCTTGTGAGTCATTATGGAAGCGCCGAAAGAACAGGACATCCAAATGATTATCAAAATCCATAACTATGGAAAGATCCCAGCTAAAAAAAATAGAATGAGGATATACAAACAAAGGATGATCAAGGATAAGACCGTAAGAACCTTTGAGGCTATGTTGAAACAAAGAGCGATTGAAATCATGACATTGATTGGACATCCAGTGATTGAGGGGCCGGTCAAACTCCATTTGGATGTCACCTTTGGTGATCGTCGCCGCCGTGATCTTCAAAATCTTTTTGGTTCGGTTTGCGATTCTCTCAATGGTATTGTCTATAATGATGATCATCAAATCCAAAAATTATCAGGTTCCAAAATGTACAAAAAGAATCATTGGGAATATACTATTACCATCACAACTCTCAAAACAAAAGAGGACATGGATGGGAAATAAGAACAGCGGCCGCCGTACTCCACAGATCAAACCGTCACCAGACCAATCGAGTTTTGGGATTTGGTTGACATCGTATCTCTCCAAACACAAACTCTCCATCATGGATTTGTCCAGATCGACGGGTATAACCGATCGAACTATAAGAGATTGGATTGATGGGGTAAACTTTCCAAAGATTGGACCATTGTTGGAAGTCGTTGAGGTCATCTCAAAACTTGAATGTTGTTTTATCGAGACCATATTGATGGAGGCCATCCAAACACACGACAATTTTGTGATGGCTAAACGTCGAGAGGTCAAACACTACAGCACCCACACCGCCTAGGGTATAGGTGTGTGATAATTTTTGGAAAGGGGGGCGAGGTGCTGACA
>Ga0222718_10000913_pt1 | contig 30111 bp, 38 predicted proteins | sample C33_27DmetaG_FD_165045 | JGI IMG/M metagenome (GOLD analysis project Ga0222718, IMG submission 165045) | Estuarine water microbial communities from San Francisco Bay, California, United States - C33_27D | ecosystem: Environmental > Aquatic > Marine > Unclassified | place: USA: California...
CGAAATCCTACAAAAAAGCGACTAACCCTAAAAAAATACCTTTGTGGCTTGTTCTTTTTGGGAGTCAAGAAGATGTGTTTGCCTTTTTTGATAAAAGGCTAAAGGAAGAACTTAACACAAAAGACAAATGAAAAACAACTTAGTAAACACCTTAAACTTTTACAAAGACCAAGTAACTTTATTTACCGAGTTAGGTGACAACCACCGTGTTAACCTTTACAAACAAACTGTAAAGGAGATTGAGACATACCTTAAAAACAATTAATATGGTAACTAAAACAACAAACCCTGATTTAGTATTTGGTAACCACCCACTACTAAGTCAGTTAATATACAGTCCGTTATACCACGACGACATGCAAAGGGCTTTACGGTTAGGTTATACCCCTGAGGAGATAATAGATATATATACAGACCACTTTGATACTGAGGGTGTTAAAACATACTTAGGTTACGACGGTCGGTCAAATAAAATACAAGAATGGAAGAGGTAACAATAAACGTATTTGACAATATTGAAGAGGCTTTATGGATAACGAAGATATAGAATACAGGCTATACCAACGTTTGGATACGTTACATACACAATATAAAGACCAACAACAACACTTTGACCTTTACGAGGACTGGTTAATTAACAACGACGAGAAAACCCGTCAGTGGGAACGTATTGCCCTTAAACGTTACAACAAACACCGTGACATGCAGGTTACCTTAGCACAAATAGAGGTGTTGGAAGAATTAATAATATTTTAGGTATTTTAACTTATTTGTAAAAAAAGTTTACTCTGCGCATTGACTATGCGCACAACGTTTACTATACTATATATATAACAATTAAAACAAACGACAAATGAAAAAAGTAGAAACAACACTAACAAACAAAGAGGTAACCATACTAACAAATATGGTTAACCAACAACTAACAGTATTACAAATGACTGACGGTAACTATTACCAAACTGAGGGTTTTAAGACCCTAACACAACTACAGGAAAAACTTAGAGACTTAAACTTACAGATAACCAAATAAAATGAAGGATACACTACTACAAATCAAACAGGCGTATACTGAGAAACAGGGTTGGGAATGGTATAGTGAAAAGGAAAAAACCTCCAACCTAAATGCTAAAATTAACCGATTAAACGACCAGTTAAAGGGAACTGGTTTTACGGTAAGAAATACTAACAATAGTGTTAGTTTATGTAAAGGTCAGTGCACCTTTACGCATTGGCACATAAGTGAATATAACTTTTACGCAAACTGTAACTATCCACCTAAGTTATCTTACGACAAGATGAAGGAATGGTTGGAAATAGAAAAAAAGGTTACCTTAGAGGTGTTTAATAATGAGAGTAATACCAACGTAGGTAAACAACGTGTTAAAGAATTAGAGCAAACCATAAACACCTTAGTTGACGATATTACCAGTGACTACTACGAGTATATTATTGAGAGTGAATACACCCCCGTTAGTAACAATGCAGTATGGTATAGAAACAAAGGTTACCAACCTAACCGTGTAACCTTTGGTAACTTTAGTAAAACCGGTAAAACCGCAACTATTACCCTATACTTTGACGACGGTAATAAAATAGAAATGAAACGTTATAGTATATTGACGTTTTTTAAGTCCAACTATTATTGGATACAAAGTGAAATAAAACAACAGGCAAAGTTGACTAAATAAATAATAAACCTTAAAATTAATTAAAAAGTAAAAAGTATGGCAACACAGAAAGATTTAGTAAAACACTACTTAGAGGATTACCCTGAGTTACGTAACGGGTCAAGCGTTAAATTGGCGTTAAAAGTATGGAAAGACATTATTGAGGTAGAGGGTATTACCACCCTACAAGACTTCTTAAACAAATACGAGAGTGGTGTATTACCCTGTCCTGCAGGGTTATCGGCAACAGCACGTAACGTAAAGAAGGACCACCCTGAATTAAAACCAGAAACCAAAGTGCAAGAGGCAAACAATAAACTACACAACACCGTATATGTAAACGAATACGGGCAAACACCTATTTAATATGAAAGAAGATAATGTATTGGCGGCACGTATAGCCCGACAAAGCCAAATGGAAAGGGCAATTGAGTATTACCAAATGTTAGGTAAAACACCTACGTTAGAAGATTTAACCCTGACAGCACATATACTACATAAGTTTATTGTTGACGGTTGGAGTGGTGACTACAAAGAGTTAATCCAAAAGATGGACGGACATATTGTTAATAATTATTAATATACATACAAATAGGGTTACCTAACACCCTTCTTTAAGTTAGGAAAGTCGTTTGTTGTGAGGGGGGTATTATTTACCCCCCTTTTTTATTTATTAACATATTTATAGTATATGGAGTTAAACAAATGGATAGGGGAGAACCACAACGAGTTACAACACGTAATAGGACGTATTACCAGTAACCATGCATTAAGTGACGAGTTATACCAAGAGGTAATACTACAACTGTTAGAGAAACCTGATAAAATTAATGCGTTACCTGACAACCAAAAGATGTTTTATTTTATACGGGTTGTAAAGAATAATTGGCATAGTAATACCAGTCCATTCCAATACCGTAGGCAACAAGATTTACAACGACATATACCCTACGACCATTCACACGGTAAAAGTTTATTAGACGAGAGATATGAGGAGAATGGGCCAAGTATGGAGTGGGTAATAGACCAACTAAATACGTTGGACTGGTTTAACCGTGACCTATTTAAGATGTGGATTGACTTAGGCACCTATACCAAAGTTAGCCAAGATACTACTATACCACTTAATAGTGTTGGTAAATATATAAAAGAGACCATGCATGTATTAAACGTGAGATGGGATAAAGAAATTAAAAAACGTAATAAATGAGTTGTAACACGTGTAAAAAGAAAAAAGGTAACAACATAAAGCACCTTAGTAAAACGACCGTTACGGACGAGTTAAAGACCGCATACGAGTATGTTAGTATTGCATCCAAGATGAATAATGAGAAATGGGCCTTTGTTGACGAGGTATTACAAGAGTATTACCCCGGTAGGCACAAAACAAATACAGGGTGTAAAGATTGTGTTAGGGCAACGGCTAAGTTGGTAGAATACCTTTACAATAAAAACTGAGAAATTATTTAGTCAGGCTTTAGTTTTTTTATAACTATTGGATATTTATTAATCGTGTAGGGAGACACGAGACCACCGAGCCCTACATTTGTTAAAGGTTACTACTCGGGGGGCATGCAAAGTAACCACTACAGGACAAGGGAGAAAGTAGGCATCACGGGTGTAACGACCTAAAGGGTAATCTCCAAATTAATTAACCGTTACTGTTAGTTAATCAGGCCGACAAATAGTCGTGTAGTAGTCTGACCACCTATAACCGTAGGTGGGCTACAACAGAACCCACCTCTAAATAGTGTTTATATATTACTACTAAATAATAATATTAATAAATAATATAGTATTTTAATTTATTAATAATTTACTACTATTTATATAAGTAAAAAAAAGTAATATGATAGAATATATTGAGGTAAACAAACTGCAAGAAAATCCAAACAATCCAAGAGTAATAAAAGATAATAAGTTTAACCAGTTGGTTAAAAGTATACGTGAGTTTCCAAAGATGTTGGAGTTACGCCCTATTGTTGTTGACGATAACTACGTAGTGTTAGGTGGTAATATGAGATTAAAGGCTATTACCGAAGCGGGGTTTACACACACCCCCTACATCAAAGCCACTGACCTAACTGAAGAGCAAAAAAGAGAGTTTATTATTAAAGATAACTTAGGTTACGGTGAGTGGGATTGGGATATTATTACCGCTGAGTGGGATACCGAATTATTAGAAGAGTGGGGTATGGATGTTATACAACACGATTGGAGTGAGTTAGAGTATATTGAGGACGAACAAGAAAGGGCTGAGAATAATAAAGATACCCGTTTTATTGTTACCATCGGTGTAGCCTACGAAGATGTTAGGCAACAAATACGAGACAGTATTGAGGATTTATTAAACGACAAATACCCTGGTTGTGAAATCAAATAATACCCACTTAAACCTGTTAATAAGTTATGCGTGGGTTGCCCGTAATAAGGGTTGGACTAACGATATGTGCCACCACCACTCCAACGGGGATATTAACCTTATGTTTGATAGTGGGGCCTTTACCAAACACCAAGCAAAAAACCACAACAGTTATAGTTTTATTAACGTGGACGACTATAGCAATTGGATTGAGAAATACCGTAACTATTGTGAAAAGTATATTATGCTGGATGTAATAGGTAACGAAAGTAAAAGTAAAAAAAACTACGAGTTAATGGTTAAACGTGGGTTGGACCCGATGTTTGTATTAACAGTTGACGATACCGATTGGAGTTACTACAGAGATACGTTGGATATTAACCCCCACGTTTGTATTGCCGGTGGGGTTGCAGATAAAAGTGACTGGATGAGTAAACGTTTCCAAGACGCTGACCTTTACGGTGAGGGTAAAGCATTAATACACGGGTTAGGGTATGTTAAACACCCCACCATATTACAGTTACCACTACACTCAGTAGATAGTAGTAGTTGGTCTCAGGCACCGTTAATGTTTGGTAACCTCATGTATTACGACAACGGACTAAAAACGGCAAACTACAGAGATATACTAACTAAAAAAACTAAGTTACCACAACAACTTATAGTGTTGTTTGAGAAACTTAAGATTACACCAAAGCAATTTAGTAATATGGATAACCACAAAGGGGGGTCAAATATAGAGTTACTAACCAGTATTATTGCTAATATAGAATACCAAAAGATATGTAAACGTAACGGGTTAGACCTGTTTTTATCCACTATATCTCACAAACAACTAAAACAGTTAATAGGGGTAAACGAGATGTTAGAAGCGGGTAACCTAACCTATGATAAATATAAAAAACTATAAATTAACATGCAAGACAAATGTATTGTTTTACTAAGTGGAGGACAGGATAGCACAACCTGTTTATACTGGGCCTTAGAGAGGTTTACCAACGTAGTAGCCGTAGGGTTTGACTACGGACAGTCACACGTAGTAGAATTGGAACGTGCTAAGAAAATTGCAAAAGATGCAGGTGTAGAATACCGTATTATTAACGCTAAAGGTTTATTGGCTAAAAGTAGTTTAACTGAAAACGGTGACCACAACCAACAGTCCTACGTAAACCCCGATTTACCAGCCTCTTTTACCGCAGGCCGTAACATACTATTCTTAACCGTTGCAGCCTCCTTAGGGGCTGAGTTAGGTATTAATAATTTAGTTACCGGTGTTTGCCAAACGGACTACAGCGGTTACCCTGACTGTAGGAGAGATACCATAGATGCGTTGGAGGAGACGTTAACGTTAGGGGTTGGTAACGGTAACTACATTATTTATACACCATTAATGTATTTAACCAAAGCCGAGACGTTTAAGATGGCAAAAGAGTTAGGGGTATTGGATATTATTATTAACGATACTATGACGGACTACGACGGTGCTAACACCAAACACGAGTGGGGTTACGGTAACTTAGATAACCCTGCATCCAACCTTAGGGCTAAAGGGTATTACGAGGCAAAAGAAAAAGGTTGGTTATGATTAAGATAAGAAAAAAATACCACTTTTACGCAGGGCACCGTAATCCAAGTGGGGGTGAGAAATGCGGTAGACTACACGGTCACACGTATAGGGTGTTTACAGAGTTTGCATTTAACCAAATTAACGAAGGTGGGGTTACCATGCTATTTAGTGATATTGACGCTATTGTGGAACCTATTATTAAGTCACACGACCATATCTTTTTACTACACGACCAAGACCCCCTAAAGGGTGCATTGGATTTATTAAACGAACCGTATTACGAGTTACCGTTTGAGAGTAGTGCTGAGAATATGGCTATATGGATTTATAACCAAATAAAACGTGCAGGTTTACCTATTACCCGTATTGAGTTACAGGAAACGGAGAGTAGCACAATAATTTACGAAGGTAATGAGTAATATACAAGATTTTAAGTTACCCCTAAGTGAGAGTTTTTACTCACTACAGGGTGAAGGACCAACAACAGGTTACCCGTCAGTGTTTATACGTTTGGCTGGTTGTAACTTAATGTGCGGGGGTCAGGGCACGCAGTTTGACGGTGAATTGCATAACGGGGCAACGTGGCGTTGTGATACCTTAGAGGTATGGATGCAGGCTAAGATGGTTGCCTTTGAGGACAGTATGGACGAGGAGTGTAAACAGGCTTTACGTGACGGGGCTAACCTTATTTTAACGGGGGGTGAACCAACCATGCAAGAGGGTAAACTAAAACACTATATACAGTGGGTTAGAAACACGTTTAACCCTGACTGTTACGTAGAGGTAGAAACCAACGGGACTATTTTACCAACACAAGAATTTAGGGATATGGTTAACCAGTTTAATATCTCACCAAAGTTAAAAAACAGTGGTAACGAATTAAGTGCTACGTGGAAACCAAAGGTAATAGAGGCGTATAACAACCACCCTAACGCAGTGTTTAAGTTTGTGGTTAGTGACCATACTGATTACGCTGAGATACGTGAGTATTACTTAGATTTAGTTGACCCTAAAAAGGTATGGTTAATGCCTGCGGGTGAAAACCAAGATTTACTAAGTAACACCAAAGAGGTTGTGGCTGAGATGGCTAAGAAATACCACCATAAATTAACTAACAGATTACATATAGAGATATGGGACAAGAAAACGGGGGTGTAACCCTTATTACGTGGCAAGATATTAAAAAGAAAATAATGGGCTGGAATAGAAACCTTAAGTATTACGGTATACCAAGAGGGGGTCAGTATATAGCGGCACTATTAAACCCTGTTGATACCCCTGAGGAGGCTGACGTTATAGTGGACGATTTAATTGACTCTGGTGCAACTAAAAAACGTTGGACGGAGTTATACCCTGATAAACCGTTTATGGCGGTTATAGATAAAACTACACCCGAATACAGTGGTAAATGGATACAGTTGCCGTGGGAAGAAAAGGGTGAGATTGACGTGGAAGAGCACATGCTACGTGTATTACAGTATTTTGACGACCCTAACAGAGAGGGGTTACGTGATACACCAAAGCGTTACATTAAGTTTATGAAAGAGTTTTTAACAACACCCGAGTTTAACTTTACGGTGTTTGACTCTGAGGGTATGGACGAGATGGTATTACAAACCAACATACCGTTTTACAGTTTGTGTGAGCACCATATAGCACCTTTCTTTGGTTACGCCCACGTGGCTTATATACCAAATGGTAAGATTGTTGGTATAAGTAAATTGGCACGGACTGTTGACCTATACGCCCACAACCTGCAAAACCAAGAGCGTATTACACAACAGGTGGCCGAGAGGTTACAAACAGAGTTAAACGCTTTAGGGGTTGCCGTGGTATTAACAGCACAACATACGTGTATGAGTATGAGAGGTGTTAAAAAACACGATACGTGGACTACAACCTCAAAGATGTTAGGGGTGTTTAAGGACGACCTAAATGCACGTAACGAGTTTTTAAGTTTGATTAAGCAATGAGGTTAACTAAAGAGCAAAAGTCGTTTATAAACACCCTTAAAAAAAGCCTGGGTATTGTTACCGTGGCTATACAACAAGAGGGTATTAAACGTGAAGATTACGACGAGTGGTTGGAAAACCCCTTTTTTAACTTTGAGATAGAAAAGGTAAACTCACAAAGTTTGGATTACGTAGAAAACCAACTTATGCAATTAATAAAAGAAGGTAACTTAAGTGCAATACAGTATTACCTAAAAACTAAAGGTAAAGATAGAGGTTATGGATAACGAGAATAAGAGAAAACCTGGTAGGCCAAAGGGGTCTAAAAATGTTAAAATGACGGCTACTGAGGTAGAGGTGTTTATTAAACGTAGTATTAATAAAATAATGAAGGACCACCTAAGTTGGAAAGAATATATTAAGTGGTGCAAAGGTAACGGGCTAAGTGAGATGCAGGGTAATACCTATTGGAAACGTAGTTGGCAAACCATACGTGAGAAATATAACTTAGAGAAAGATAAACAAATACACAAACACCTACTTAGTTACTGGAAACTATACGACGAGGCTATTGATAAGGGTGACCTTAGTAATGCACGTCAAACGTTGGACGCTATTGCTAAATTAATGGGATTAAACGAACCTGACAAATTGGATATGAATGCAACAGGTGAGATTGCCTTTAAGTTTGGAGATGAATAATGGTAATAAAAGGGTTTACGCCGCATACGGACCAGCGTAGGGTAATAGACGCTATTGAGAATACACCCTCAGCAAAGTATATAACACTCGTTACGGGACGTCAGTGGGGTAAAACACTGTTAGGTATTAACCTTATACTAAAGTGGGCTTTAACCACCCCTAACAGTAACCTTATGTGGGTCAGTCCAATTTACAAACAAAGTAAAAAAGTGTTGGACGACGTTACCGTAGCAATTGCTGGTAGCCCCGTAGTTACCAACATTAATAAAAGTGAGTTGGAGATTAAGTTTACCAACGGGTCTAAGATACTATTTAGGTCAGCCGAACGTGAGGATAACCTTAGGGGTGTGACTTTGGATTACCTTATTATTGACGAGAGTGCGTTTATTAAAGATACCGTTTGGGATACAGTATTAAAACAAACGGTTTTAGTTAGGGGTAAACGTGTATTGTTTCTCAGCACTCCAAAGGGTAAAAACTTTTTATATAACCTACACCTAAGGGGTGAAGATAAAACACAAGACCGTTACCTAAGTTTACGTGGGACATCTTATAACACCCCTTATATTACCCCTGAGGAGTTGGACGAGGCACGGGACACTTTACCCGAAGATATATTTAAGCAAGAAATATTAGCCGAGTTTATTGATTCTGGGGGAGAGGTATTTAAGGATATTGACCGTTACTGTATGTTACCCGAGTGGAGTAACCCTATAGGTAAAAAATACTACGCTGGTTTAGATTTGGGCCGTAGCAATGATTACACGGTATTAACTATATTGGACGAAGATGGTAACGTGGTATACATATACCGTGACCGACATAAGCCTTGGAATGAGATTGTTACCAACGTAATAAACCATATTAAACGTTATAAGGCAACCCTGTTTGTGGAGGTAAACAACGTGGGTGACGTTATCTTTGAGCAAATTAAAAACGTATACCAAAATACATACCCGTTTGTTACCACCAACAGTAGTAAACAGAATATAGTAGAAGACCTTATATACGGGTTAAACAACGGTGACCTAAGGTTACCATCAAAAGAATTATTTGAGCCGTTAAACCACGAGTTACGGGTGTTTACGTTTGTGTATAACCCTAAAACACGTAACATAAAATATGCAGCACAAGAGGGTCACCACGACGATACAGTAATAAGTTTGGCTATTGCCTATAACTGTCTTAAACAAAAGAAAACGTCAGGGTCTTATTACGTGTATTAAAATGAAAGAATAAAATTAAATATATTTATAGATATGGAGGTATTACAACAAATAAAATACGACGGTAAAACGTTTAACGTTTACGAACCAACAATTGATATTTGGCAAGAGTTAATGTTAAAAAAAGAATACGCTAACGATTACGATTTAGCGTTAACCGTATTATCGTGGGTAACGGGTTTAAGTTTGGACGAGATACGTGAGGCTTCACCCCGTAGTATTATTAACGCAGCGGATGGTATTATTAACTACTTTACCAACCAAAGTGATAAGTTTGAGGAGACCTTTACCTTTGCTGACCGTAACTACAGGTTTATTGATTTACCAAATATTACCTTTGGAGAGTATATTGATATTGAGGACGTATTAAACAAACCTATAGCAGAAAGGCATAAAAACCTTAATTTGTTAATGGCAATGTTGTATAGAGAGTTGGACGATAACGGTAACTATTTACCCTACGATATTGCTAACGTAAAGCAAAACGCCGAGAGGTTTAATAAGTTACCGATTAAGTATGTAAAAGGTGCAACGGTTTTTTTTTATCTTATGGTGAATATGTCCGTAGAAAATACCCGCTTTTATATCCACCAGAAGGCGTGGTGGATACTGAGGGTGAGGTTAACCAAACGGAAAATAAAAACCCTTTTGGTTGGTATGCAACGATACATGCGCTCAGCGGGGAGAATATTCTTAACGTGGAAAAAGTTACCAAATTAAACCATATTGAGGTATTTAACTTTATAACATATACCGTTGTATTAAACAATAAAAGAGAGCAAGAATTAAGAAAGAATGTTAAACTATAGAAACATTATTGACGACTTTGCAAAGTTGGCAAAAAACCACAAACAAATTAACAGTTTCTCCTCAGGGGATATTAACCAACTGGTCTTTTGGACGGAGCAAATTGACGGTAAAGATAACGAGAAAAACAACCCACCTATTTACCCGTTAATGTATGTAATACCGAGTGACGTAACACGTGGTGAGCAAGAAATAGTATACGGGTTTAATATTATTATTGCCGACATCATGGATACCAACAACAGTTACGATATACAGAAAGATTTATGGAGTGATACCCTACAAATTGCCGAGGATATTTTAGCACAGTTTAAGTATAGTGTTACCAACGCACAGGGTGACTACGAGGGGAGATACGACTTAGAGTTACCAACCACTATTACCGCTTTTAACGAGGCCTACACGGATAACTTAGTGGGTTGGAACTTAGATATAAGTATTGTGTTAGATAACCCGTTAAACCGTTGTATTGCACCTTATAACAACTTTGATTAATGGACGACGACTTTGACTTAAATGCATTTATGGTAAAATACGGTAACCTGTTTACCAAATACTTTAGACAGGAATTAAACCGTAAACGTTTGAGTGCACCAGGTTATACCGGTAGGGCTTATGCCTCCAAAGGTAAAGATGGGACTGATTGGAAAGCAAAAAACAAACGTAACCGTGAGTTTGCTGGTATGAGGCGTAGGTCACCCTTTGGAAGTAACTTAAGTGAGAGTATTGAGTCACAATACAACCCACAAACACAACAGTTAACAATACTTATGGCTGACTATTGGCAGGTGGTAGACGAGGGACGTAAACCTGGTAAATATGCACCCGTTGACGCAATACAACAGTGGTTAAGAAAGCCTGGTATTAATTTACCTATAGAAGCCTCGTTTGGTATTAACCGTAACATATTTAAGTTTGGTATTACCCCTAACGGGTTTTATGGACGTGCAACTGACCGTATAGCCGATAAAATAGAGAAAGAGTTTGAGGATAACTTTGACGAAATGTTAAACCAACTATTTGACAACTTAATAGAACCAAATACGCAATGATTTATATAGAGCAAAAACCCCTAAAATTAACACCTGTTAATACACAACATATTTACACGGTTAGTAGCCCACTTAGCGGTGAAACAGATTACCGTTATATATTTGATTTATACGTAGATACTACTACGGCAAACCCTACAAAGATTACACGACTTTTAGTGGCACCAAATACCTACGGTAAAGGTATTATTGACGTGCAAGATATAGTTAAAAACTACGTAGAGGGTAACGTGAGAAGTGAGCAACCACAATACACGAGTGAGACCACTACAGGCACTACATCTTACGGACTTATTACCAACACCAAAGGTATTGCACCGTCAAACGCATTTAACGCCGATACAAACTATAACATACAAACCCACGTTAGGGATTACCGTGTTATGGTTGGTGAGCAATACACGAGTGGTAACACAACAGTAGTGGATATATCTACGGGGGCAACAACACCCGCAACCACCTTTGAGGTGGAGTTTAGAATAGATAGGTTATACTGGTATAACGCCGGTGGTAACGCACCTGAAGGTCAAAGTATTACAACGGGAGTGGATATTGTTAGTGACAGCCCTGCGGTTGCAGTAACTAACCCTGCGGTAGAATCTTCACAACCTATTAATACTGCACCGTTTACACCAAATACGTCGGGTCAAACTATTACTATTAGTGAGAAATATAGTGGTAAATATTACACTATAACATATAACGGTGAATTCTGGGATGATTTACAGGGGCCGTTTTACCCTGTTACTGAAACCGCTGACCCTAAGTTTAGCCCTGACGCTGTAACCATTTGGCCCGGCACTACGTTAACGCAGGGGTCTTATACACCATACCTAACCAACAATACCTATTGGACGGATACAACACCTATTAACCAACACGAATACTGGGAGGTTAAACGTTACCTTATAAGTGGGACTACTGTTAACGAGCAACAACCGTCAAACTTTTTAACAACAGCGGGTAACGAGTTATATAGTATTAACGACCTAAGCCCTGGTATTATTACTCAAAGGGCAAGACGTCGTTACCACCACCCTAAGTGCCCTATTTTAGTTAGTTGGTTTAATGGTTTACTAAGTAGTAACCCTGACTTTGAGTTTAACAACGACGTGAGTGTATTAAACTACAGCACGGGTGTAACTCACACAGATAGTTATATTAACGTTTACGAGAACGAGTTTACGCAAACAGGGTATACGGGTTTAACACCGCAAAACGACCGTATACTGTATTGGAATCAAATACAACCTAACATTGCCGGTGGTAAAATATGTTTCTGGCTAAGTGACGCAATAGGAGAATACCAGTACGACGGCTTTGGTTATAGTGAGGTGTTAGAATATTACCTTAAAGAGGATAGTTGTTTAAGTGACCCTATACACGTAGTATTCTTAAACCGTCAGGGGGTATGGGATACATACACTTTGGATAGAAAGGCCCTTAAAACGTCTAATATTACCCGTAAAACGTTTGATAAGGGTATGGTTACTGATACAAATATGTTATCTTTACTAAGTAGTAACCGACGTAAAACCATATACGACCAAAGTATTACTGAGAGTATGGCGGTAAACACGTGGTATTTGGACGATAACGACCGTGTAATCTTAGAGGATTTATTTATGAGCCCTGAGGTTTACATTATTTTAGACCACGATTGGACGGGTAAAACAGAGAAAAGTTACAACCCGTATTTATTACCCGTAGTGGTAAACACAAATACTCTAACAGAATATAAAAACCGTTACAATAAAACCGCACAATACGGTTTTACGTTGGAGTATACACCTATAAACCAGTATAAAACGCAGGGTTAATGTTACAAATTAGAACCGTAGTAAACAGTGAGTTAAAATACTTAGACCTTTTTAACGACGAAGATATTAAAGTAGAGGTATCCTTTAACGAGGTGCAAGATATAACAACTAAAAACAGCCCTTTTAGTAAAACCTTTAGGTTACCCGGTAGTAAAAACAATAATGATATCTTTAACCACTTTTACGATACCAACAGTAGCACATTTGACTATAACCCTTTGCAAAAGTTTGAGTCTACTTTGGTTTACAACGGTTACGAGTTATACAAAGGTTACCTTAGGTTAAACAGTGTAACCCGCACAAATACTGACGTGGTTTACAACGTTACCTTTTACTCTCAGGTGGGAGATTTAGTTAGTAACATCAAAGATAAATACCTTAGTGACCTACAACTTTACACCACTGACCCTAACGAGTATATAGTAGATACATACCCTTTTACTTTAAGGCTTATACAGAATACCGAGAGTGACCCTGACCTAAGTTTAACAGCAAAAAACAGTAGTGAGGCGGAGTTAAACGGTAACGTATATTTTGCACTATTAAACAGGGGGTATATTTACGAAACAGATAAGGAGACGGATACTCAGTCGGTAAACGCCGATATTATCCCAAGATTAAAGTGGGAGAAACCACCGGCTGATAACGTTAATACTTTGGATTACTGGGATAGTGATAGGGTGCCACCTTTTGAGATACCAGCACGTCAGGTGCCAAGTATATACCTAACGGGGTCACTTAAAATTAAAGATTTATATACGTCCATATTTAGGGAGAATGGTTACAACGTAAAAAGTGACTTTTTTAATACTGCATACTTTAATAGGTATTACATGCCACTAACGGTTAGTAACGACGACCTATACCCCGTGCAGTCAGTTAAGGCTCAGTTTGCATTTGGAGAAACGGGGGCAACAACAGCAACGTCAGTAAACTATATTTGTGACCCTTTATATTGGCAAGAAGGACCGTTTTTTCCTAACCCTTTTCCGGCCGAGCACCAAAGGTTTGACTTAAGTAGTTATACGGTGGATACTGACAACATATACTTTAACGACGGCACAATGATTTTAGCACGTGACGGCACCTACATACTAAAAGTTAACTTTGACTACGTGGCTGAGGACGACGGGTTTTTTCAGTTTGCGGTAGTGCAAAGAGTCTTTGACCCTACACCACCTTTATACCCTACTACTCCGTGTTGGAATAGTGGTAGGACAATATCTGCTTCAGTTAACTTTCAAGTAGCCAGCGGTGATACGTCGTTAAATAATGAGATTGAGTTAGAGATTAATACCGCAAGGTTTACAGCCAGTTCTCCGTATTGTGCGTTAGACCGTATAGTTGGCTCAGGTGATACGTCACTTATTAAGATTACAAGAATTAATGTAGAGTTAATAGAGGGGCCTGCATATACTGTAGGTAACACCTACGACCCCACGTTGGAGTTTGTTAAACCCGATATTAAACAGTTGGATTTTGTTAGTGGTATTAACAAACTGTTTAACCTACTGGTAATACCTGACCCTGACGACCCTACAACGTTAATAGTAGAGCCTATTATTGACTGGATAGGTAAAGGGCCAACGTTGGATTGGAGTGATAAAATAGATAGGTCACAACCTATTACAGTGGAGCCCCTAACCAACATTATTAACGGGACGTTAGACTATGCATACAGTGACGATAGTAGTAGTGACGCAAAAAACTTTAAGGCGTTAAACAACCGTGTATTTGGAAGTAACCAGGTAGAGTTAGATACCGATTACCGTGACAACGTAACTAAGTTTGACAATATATTTGCCGGTCAGTTGGACGAGGTATTAAATACTAACAAAGGTATATTTGGTTTTACCATACCTAACTACTATACCACAGAAACCAAAGACGAGGACGGTTTAACGTTTACGCAATTTAAGCCGTATAAAACACCACCAAAGTTACTATTTAGGCAACCCCTATTACCTATTAAAAGTTTTAGGACAGGTCACCAGTGGTATAGTATGAGTTTTACAAAGATATACAACTGGAGTAGTAACAACAGGTTTAATACATACCCGTTTGGGGTTAGTGGGTTAACACATGCTGCGGTATGGAATAAAAACGACCGTATTAACCCGTTAGAGTATGGTTTAACTGCATATGAAGACCTTTACGAGGTTTATTACGAAGATTACATACAAGACCTTATTGACCCTAACAATCGTTTATTAGGTGCAACTATTTACGTTACCCCTGAGGAGATTAAAAACCTTAAGTTTAACGAGAAAATATTTGTTGACGGTAACTATTACCGTATTAACAAGATTACGGACGTCTCACTAACCAACGAAACGTTGGCTAAGGTGCAACTTATTAAGTTAACCCGTGAATATGAAGGTCACCGTGTTAGGTATTACGACCTTATTAACTGCACGGGTGGAACTGACCTACATACATCTACCGACCACAACTTTAGTATTTATTACCTAAAAGACTACAGGGTTAATATTGACGGTATTTGTTATACGGTAACCGCAGGTAACTACAACAGTGGGTATACCTACCAGTTTGTGGATATAAGTGACGCATATACGGATTGTGACTGTAGTATTAGTATTGACGACGTTGGTATAGAACCCTACGACGAGTTACAACCACCACCAACACCGTCACCTACACCAACGAGTATTTGTGGTGACTGTATATACTACGAGTGGGAGAACGAGAACCCTTATTTTGTTAGTGTTACCTATAGAGATTGTGATACACAAATTCTTACAACAGACTCAGTAGGTGCAGGTCAAATATATACAGCCTGCACGTGTAGTGCATATGGTTACAGGACGTCAGGTGGGTCACTAAGAGTAAACTTTACTGAGCCGTGTTACCCGTCCACTCCAACACCTACACCGTCACAAACACCAACGGTAACACCAACGGTTAGTATAACTCCAACACGCACAACAACACCACAACCAACACCAACAAATACTAAAACACCTACGGTAACACCAACACCGTCACCGTCGTTTGTGCCGGCACCAAATAGTTACGAGGTGATTAATTGTGACGACCCTGGTGACGTTAGGTGTGTAGGAAGCACTAACTTTATACCGGTGGGTAAAGTAGTTAAACTACAGGGTATAGTAGACTTATGTTTTGAGGTTGTTGGGCCGTGTGAAACAACGCAGGTGGGACAGGTTGATACTGAGCACGTTAGTTGTGAAAGTTGCCCGAGATAAAATATATATTTAGTAATAGGATATGGCTAAGAAAGAATTTGTATATACGGTAAAGGTAAACACCGACGGTGTAGAAAAAGAGGTAACTAAGGTTGCTGAGAGTATTGACGACTTTGAGGAGGGTATTGCTGGTTTACGTGACCAGTTAAACAAAGCACCCTTAGGGTCAAAGGAGTTTAAGAAATTAAACAACGACCTAAAAAACGCTGAGAAACAGTTTGAGAAAACTAAAATTAAATCTCAGGGGTTAGGTCAAAGCCTCGGTGAAATAGGTGGCCCTATAGGGGGTGTAATACAGGGTATTAAGGGTTTCGGTCAGTCACTAAAAGTATTGGCCTTAAACCCCGTAGGTGCTGTTATAACGGCTATTGTGGTTGCGGTTACCGCACTATACAAAGCGTTTGCATCCACTAAAAAAGGTGCTGAGTTTATTGAGAGGGCAATGGCTGGTGTTAGTGCAGCCTTTGACGTATTACGTGACCGACTATTAACTATTACCTCTTCTTGGAGTAACTTTACTAAAATATTTACAGTTGACTTTTGGAGGGACACCGCAAATGAGATTAAAAACGAGGCTACTGCAGCGGCTGATTTAACGGGTCAGTTACAAAGGTTAAAAGACCAACAACGTGACCTTAATACCGATAGGGCCAAACAGAACCTACTTATTGCTGACGCTAAATTGGCTATTAACGACGAGAATAAAAGTTACGAAGAAAGGTTAGCCGCATTAGAGGACGTCCGTAAAGAAGAGCAAAGGTTGGCTGATACTGAGGCTCAGTTGGCTAAAGACCGTTACGAGGCACTTAAGGCCTTGGCTGACCAAAGTGATTCCAGTGCTGAAGATTTGGATGCATTGGCTGCGGCTGAGCAAGAGTATTACAACAAACAGTTACAGTCAAAGCAAAAGCAAAAAGAGTTGTTTGACCAAGAAAAGTCACTACGTGACCGACAACGTGCTGAGCAAAAAGCCGCAGCGGATAAACGTATACAAGAGTTGCAAAAGTTGGCTGACTTTGAGCAACAGTTAATGTTGGATTTGATTGAGGACGAGGACGAGAAAGCCCGTGAGCAACTACGTATCCAACGTGACGCTGATATGGAGGCTATTGACCAACTAACGGCCACTGAAGATAAAAAACAAGAGTTACGTGACGCAGCCAACCGTAAATATAAAAACGCTGTTGACGATTTAGAGGAGAGTATTACGCAAAAAGAGCAAGACGAAATAGATAAACGTGAGGCTAACCGTAAAGCGGCTGACCAAAAGAAATTGGACGACGCACGTAGGGATATTGATATAAGGTTAGGGTTACAACAAATAGGTAACAAGGAGGACTTAGCACAGTTTGAGGCACTATTACTACAAAAACTAAATGCGGAGTTGGCGGCTGAGGGTTTAAGTAAAGCACAAATATTACAGATTACGGAACAATACAACGCTGATTTAGCGGCAGCAAAAGAGTCGTTGTATAACAAAGAAAGGGCTATTGAGTTACAAAAACGTGAGTTACTTTTTAGTGGTTTAGATACATTAATAAAAGTTGCCGGTGAGGAGAGTAGAATAGGTAAAGGTGCCGCAATAGCAACCGCATTAATTAACACGTATTTAGGGGTCAGTGAGGTATTAAGTCAAGAGTCTACCTTAGCGTCACCATTTGACGTTATAGCAAAGATTGTTAATACCGCAGCAATTTTAGCAACAGGTTTTCAGGCGGTTAAAAACATTAAGGGTGTAAAGTTACCGTCGTTTGCTGAGGGTGGTATGGTAAAAGGGCCTGGTACCAGCACCTCTGATAGTATACCAACGATGTTATCCAACGGTGAGAGTGTAATGAATGCAAAAACTACGGCAATGTTTGCACCCCTTTTAAGCACGTTAAACGTAGCGGGTGGGGGTAAACCATTTGAGGGTGAGTTAGAGAGACCAGCACCCCCTATAAATGAAGCACAACCCGTATTTAAGACCTACGTTGTTGCTGACGACGTATCTACTCAGGTAACATTAGACCGACAGGTTAAATCACGTAGTATTATTTAATCCTGCAAAGTTACCATTAATTTATATTTAGAGTTATAACACAATACATGCATGCGTATAGTAGAGTTACTTATTGACGACGAATTAATGCAAGACCCTGAGGTTGGTATTGACGGTATTGCTTTGGTAAACCGACCAGCCCATATGGAGAATTGGTTAGCCTTTAACGAGGTTACCACTAAAAAACAACCCCACGAGTATTTAACGGACGACGAGTTAAACGAATTGGCAGAGGCTATTACCGTTTTAGGTGAGCCGGCTGAGATGGACGGTTGGGAAATAGTTAAAGTGGAGGAGTTACCCCACAACAACGAGTTTGTAGGGCAAATTAAAAGTGACCCTAACAAAGTTAGTGGTGAAGATACCCCCTTTGGACGTATACGTTACAAATATGTTGGGCCTAAAGACGGTAAAAACCGACCTTTCTGTAGTGAAATGTTAAAGAAAAACTTAGTTTACCGTATAGAAGATATCCAAAGTTTAACCGACCGTAACGTAAACGACCAGTTTGCACCATACGACGTGTTTGAGTGGAGGGGAAGTTACAACTGTCGTCACAGGTGGGTTAAATTAATATACGCACCTATTGACCCTGATAAGGGTAAAGCACAAAATAGGTTAATTAACAAAGCCGGTAGTGAGCGTAACTTAGACCAAACACAAGATATACCACAACAAAATACCACTACTATTGCCGCAGCCAACAACGGTTACGACGCATTAGCCGAAAGTTACGGTTTTGCCTTAGTTGATATTATTGACAATTACCCGTTGTTTACCACCAAAGAGGAGGCTGTAAACTTAGCAAATATTGTGGGGTGTAAAGGTTACCATACCCACGAGGTTAACGGTGTAGAGTATTACATGCCGTGTGAAAAACACCCTGAGAAAACAGAGATGGACGACGCTATATACGACGTGCCACAATATGCACGTGATAAAGCCTGTAAAGCCCGTAAATACAAAGAGGAGAACCCCGATAACGATTGTGGAACCCGTGTAGGTTGGACGAGGTCAGCGCAATTGTGTAACGGTGATAAGGTTAGTAGGGATATTATTGCACGTATGTCCGCATTTGGCCGTCACTTAGCAAACGCTGAGAAACAAACGAGTTACGAAGGTAACTGTAGTTTACTTATGGTAGATGCGTGGGGAGGAAAAGAAGGTATTGAATGGGCCAGTAAAAAGTTAAAACAAATTGACGAGGAGATGGCTATTGATACTACAGGGTTACCACAATATACCAACGAGACGGGTAAAACTATTACTGAGGAGTTTATTGACCCTAACCCGTGTTGGCCTGGTTACGAGGCTATAGGGACTAAAATTAAAAACGGTAAAGAGGTGCCAAATTGTGTGCCTAAAACAGCCAACAGTATACCTAAGTTATCGTTTAATATGGACGACGATAAAATGGAGATTACAGGGGCCGCGCTGGTTCCAAATAAACTTATTGTTAGAACGTCACCAACGGGAGAACCCTACTACGTTTACTTTAGTGAAGAAACGGTAAAACAACTTAGTTTTAAGTTTATGCGTGAGAAACGTTTAGACGCAACCAACATTGAGCACAGTAACCTTAAGGCTAAGGATACCTACGTAGTAGAGAGTTGGATTGTTAGTGACGAGATGGACGATAAAGCAAATGCGCTGGGTTTAAGTTACCCTAAAGGCACGTGGGTTATAACTATGAAAACCGACGACCCTAAGGTATGGAGTGATATTAAAACCGGCAAATATGCAGGCTTCTCAGTAGAGGGTTACTTTAGTGAGAAAGCCGTTTTTAACCAAGAGGACGTCTTGGTTAACCAAATAAAACTTTTGTTAAATAATATAACAGATGAATAGTAAAGAAGCAATTGCAAAGATTAAGCAACTTTTATTCGGTGCTGAAACATTCGGTTACCTAAAAACCAAAGACGGTGTTGAAATGCAAATTGAGGGTGAGGTAGAATTGGAAAAAGAGATTTACATTATTACCCCTGACGGCAACATACCCGCTGAGGAAGGTGACTACGAGATGGAAGATGGGCTTAAAGTAAAAGTTAAAGAAGGTTTAATTGACGCTATTGACTACGCTGGTGCTGAGCACGAAGACGAAGAGGAGATGGAAACCGAAGAAGAGGTGGAAATTGAGGCTGAGGCTGAGGTTACTGAGGACGAAGTTAAAATGGTATCCGCCGAGTTAATTGACGGGACTATCGTGGAAACTGACACCGAAGAATTGAAGGTGGGTGACGCACTATTTGTGGTAACCGAAGAAGGCAGAGTTGCGGCGCCAGATGGTAATCACGAAACAACCGACGGTTTGGTTGTAACAGTGGAAGATGGTATCGTTAAAGAAATTGAAACCAAAGTAGTAGAAGAAGAGGTGGAATTAAGCACCGAAACTACTGAGGGTATTGACGAATTATTAGAGGTGTTTACCGAAGGGTTTACCAAACTAAATAATGAGTTAAACGTAATCCGTGAGGAATACACTAAACTAAGTGAGAGTTTTAACAAATTCTCAGCGGAACCTGCAGGTGAAAGACAATACTTTAACACTGCGGATTACGCAAAAACCCTTAAGGCTGAAAAGATTAATAAACTACAGGCTTTAAGAGGTATTAAAAATAAATAAAAAAAATAAGTTTTATTAAAATGGAAAACAACTTAAAAAAACACAATTTTTCTTTTGATTTAAGCGCGTTAAATACGTATACTGACGAAGTAGGTGGTATGCTTTTAGCTGAGGCTATAGTTAAAGGAAAAACAGCGGATTTATGTATGGTGCAGAGTGGCGTAAAAGGAACTCAGGCCATTAACATTTTATCGTCAACACTTAACGTGCAAGACGGAGCGTGTGGCTGGAATTCTTCAGGTAGCACAACATTCACTCAGCGTGATATTACGGTATGTGATAAAAAGGTTAACGAAAGTTTATGTCCCCGTGACTTAAATTCTTATTGGGCCTCAGCGTTCTTAAACGCAGGCTCTTATAACGAAAGCGTCCCATTTGAGGAGGCTATTGCTCAGTTAAAGGTGCAACAAATTCAGAAATACGTAGAAGAGCAACTTTGGAGGTCAACAACAGGCACATCATGTTTTAACGGATTTGCAACGTTAATCTCTACGGGCACAACAGGCGTAGTGCCTGTAGTAGGTGCTTCAGGTATTACATCATCAAATGCATTGGCTGAGGTTGATAAATTAGTGGAATTAATCCCTAACGAAGTAGCGGACAGAGACGATATTATTATCTGGATGAGCATGGCTAACTACAGAAAATACTTAATTAACCTTAGAACGTCAAATTATTACCAAGATTTTATCGTTGAAGGTGACCAAATGACTGAGTATGTAACTATGCATCCGGGAACCAACTTCAGAGTGGTTGGCACGCATGGAATTAATACTGACGGTGTATATATGGGACCAGCGGAGTTTATGGTTGTAGGTGTTGACCTTATGAGTGACGAAGAAAGATTGGATATCTTTTATTCCAAGGACAACGACGAAGTGCGTGTTAGGTCAAATTTCAAGATTGGTGCACAGATAGCATTTCCTGAATACTTTGTAACTAACAATTTATAAAATCTATAAACTAACTAAAAAAACATAATTATTATGGCATGTCAAATCACATCAAATATTGAATTAGGCTGTGCGGCTTCAGCGGGTGGAATTAAAGAAATCTACGTAACGAGTGGCACTGTATCTGGGGCAAGTTATAATAGTGAAGGAGTCTTAACGGCTATTACTGCATCGGCTTTGTATACCTTTGAGTTACAAAAGCAAACGAGCAATTTAACCGAGACATTCCAAGTTAGTCTTGAGAATGGAACCACTTTTTTTGAACAGAGTTTAACGGCTGTTATGAACAAAATGGACCAAGATAAAAGAAACCAACTTAAACTGTTGGCACAGAACCGTAATATTGTTTTATTTGCAAAAGATAACAACGATACTATATGGTATTTAGGTGCTGACTTTGACGGAGGTTTTGTTAGTGCAGGGTCAGGCGAGAGCGGAACCGCATTTGGTGACCGTAATGGCTATTCTGTAACCATCACTACTTATAGTAAAGAACCTATGACGACCCTATCGTCGTCAACAATAACGGACGTAGTAACCGTTTAATATTAACGGGGTGGGTTTATATAGCCCACCCCTTTTTAAGCCATTAGAATTGAGATATGAGTAAATTAAGACCAAATAGAAAGTCGGGGTTAGGTCAGTATGTAAAACACGGTATCTTAGGTAAACAGAAGGTATACCGTAACACTGAGTTTGAGAGGGTGCCCGAATTAACGGACGAGGAGAAAAACCGTTTGTTAAACGAAAAACTAAAACCGTATACCTACGACCCACGTAAACACAAAGTAGTTAGGGCTGCAGGGCCTAAAGATTTGGCACCTACTCCAACTCCAACTCCTACACCTACACCTACGGGATATACTGAAGCGGATGCGTATTTAACGGCGGTGGTTGATGCTGGTGGCACAGGTATTACACCTACAATATCTGCGGCTACAAGGACTTTTTATAACTCGTTAATGGTAGATGGTTTATGGGATAAATTAATCTCGTTTTATCCATTCATGGGTGGCACTGCGGCTTCACATAAGTTTAATGGTAAAAACCCTGTTGATACAGATGCGGGTTATAGGCTTACATACTACGGAGGTTTAACTCACGACTCTGACGGGTTAACACCAAACGGGTCAAATGGTTACGCTGATACTCACGTTTTACCATTAGATTACATTGATGTAAATAACGGGTCTTTAGGAACTTATATACAAACTACAGCAACTACAAAGTCTTATCCGTGTGAAATTGGAACAACATACTACAATCAGCAAATGTTGTTGAGAAGTAAGAATAACGCTAACTTATTAGGTTCGTTATACGCAGGTTGGAATAACCCTGGTACCTCACCTCTTTTAGATGGTATGATAGTAATAAGTAGAACCTCAGGGGATGCCGCTGATACGGGATATTACCAACAGGGTTCGTTAACTTATACAAACGCACCAAACACCTCACCGATTACAGGTATGGTTTATCCGGTATTTATTGGAGCCGCTAACTTAAGAGGTGCTGGAGGTAACGACTACTCAGACAGGACACAATCCTTCACATTTGTAGGGTTAGGTTTAACGTCAAGTGAGGTTAGCAATTTAAGTAGTGCTGTAAATACACTACAGGTTGCATTAAGTAGAAACACATATTAGATATGAAAGTAGGTTTATTAACAGAAGAGCAAAAAGAATTATTAGTAGGTCAACTTTATATGGTTGATACATACTTTAATCCAACGTTGGATGGTAACGATAACTGGTTTATATCCACTATTGAAATGGAATACTCAGACCTTCAGTGGGTTAAAGAATTACCCTTAATTGATTACGTTGAACCAACAACGCCACCTGAAAACGAGTAATAGTTAACCCGTTATGTTATACATTAAGAGAAATAGTGAAAATAGGTTAGTGGTTACCGTCTCACAACATAAGACGTTGGATAACCCTAACTACTTATTTTCTTTTGAGCACGTTTTATCCAAAGATAAAACACGTTTTTACCCTAAAAACATATCTACATCAACTGACCGTTACGATGAGTTTGTGTTTATTGAGGGTGAAGAACCTGACGGGTATACAGGTGATATACCATTTGTGCGCTTTGCTCACGAGGGGCAACACTATTACAGTATATACGAAACTTTTAACACGGGGTCAACTAACCCACAATATGCGTTTGATAAGTTGGAGGAGGGTAAAGCGTATGTAGAGGACGATACTATACCGAGCCCATTTGACTTATACACTGCGGGTAACGAGAATAATGCTAACTTTATTTACTACGCTGACGGTATTAACGAGGAGAGAATAATGGTATCTTACCAAATGGATTTACCTAACGCTGACGCATTTACTGAGACCTGGAAATACGCATACCCTGATATTTACATACAAGATTTAGAGACAGGGGTAACTGAGGTATTACCAACTATTTTATCGGGTGAAACTGAATGTGCTTCTTACCAAAGGGCAACAACTGACATATACTACAAAGAGATTACTACTGGTTCCACGTGGAACGGGTTTAAGATGTATATGGACTACGACGATGTAGTTAGTAAAGGTTACGGCTTTGAGACAGCAGCATACCCGGGTCAAGATAAATTCAGTGGTTATACCTACTATAACTTTAGACCAGGTTTTATACCTCCGTTGTGGTCAGTTGACTATATAAAACACAATACAGATGGGACTACTGAAAGTGGCACTACAGCATGGACTGTTGACGTAAATGTGCCACGTAACTCACAGATTGCTACTATATCGGGTAATACCTCACCAGAATACACTGAGAGACAGAACGGGGTTACTGGTAATAGTATAAGTGACGTATGTAGGGCTTTACAGGGTGCCGGTTATGAACCAGGTGTTGCTAATAAAACGTTATACTTCTTTGATAGTTTACAGGCTTTATGGTGGGGTGCAGTTGGCCCTGTAAACTACAGTATTGAGAGGTGTGAAAGGGTATTAGATAACAATACTAACTACTACGGGTATAACGACGGTAACGACGTATATGTAGCACAGTTAAACGGTGACTCTACATTAACGTATGTATTTACGTGTATACCACCAACACCAACACCTACACCAACAGCGTCGGTAACACCAACACCAACTATAACACCTACACAAACAGCAACACCTACATTAACTCCTACATTAACACCAACGGGCACTCAAACACCTACACCTACACCAACGTCAACGGTAACCCCTACACAAACTATAACTCCAACACAAACTATAACCCCTACACAAACGGCAACACCTACATTAACTCCTACACAAACTATAACCCCTACACAAACAGGGACACCTACACCTACACCAACTATAACGCCATCTCCGTCTCAGGTAATAGAATTTAATTTATTAACTGAAGGTGAGGATACGATAACAACAGAGGGTAACGACCCGATTAGAACAGAGCAAAATTAAATAATATGGCTAACGTTAAAATAAGTGCTTTGCCTGTGGCAAATGAGATTTGGAACCTAAATGAATTGGTTGCGGTCGTTAACTCAGGTAACACAACAACATCAAAGAGGACGTATGGTTCCTTATTCTCCAACCATTCAGGGGGCACATATACCATAACATCAACAGACCAAACCTACGCTATTATTGCGTGTGGGTCTTCATCACCACAAACTCACATTAGAGTAGGTGGTATAAACAACGCAGCGGTTATCTCGTCAAGGGGCGCTAACATCTCCTCAGGGCAAATGAATACCATTATTGGCTCAGAGCAAAATAATGATAGTGACCAACCAACTATTAACGGGGGGCAATATAACACTATTATTGGCTCTAAGGGTGGTGTATCTACGAGTAGTAACTACCAGTTAATTACTAACTCTACCAGTTCACAAATCCAAGGTGGTGAGCATAATGCACTTATTGGAGGTAACAACAACCAAATAGGTAACGGGTCTTATTACAACTTAGTTGCCGCCTCAGAGTCGGTAACTCATGGCACTTTTGCCGGTGGTGGTTATAAAATGGTAACTTTAGCATCAGGTAACGGTAACTTAGAACAGGCAACAGAAACGTTTATTGCCGCTACAAGAAACTTTTCGTCACACCTACAGGGGTCTAACACAATGAGTATGATTGCGTCAAAGTCACCTACTATTGAACCTGTTACCAACTCTGCGGAGGTAATGAGTATTCTTAACTCAAAGTCGTCAACACTAAGACCTAACCAACACAACAGTATTATTATTAATAGTGATAGTGTTAGTATTGACGATAGTAACTCTTCACAAACACAAATCTCAGCAATTATTAACGGCTGGGGTGGTGGTATTAACGGAGCCGGTATCGGTGGCAACTACCAGAAAATGCTTATTAACACGTATGGCACTGAAATCACACACGGTGGTTCAAGGGTTGTTGCGTTAAACGCAAACGGTGGGACTATATCTGCAACAGGTGACCACAACATGCTTATTAATACTGAGAGTAAAGATATTACGGGGTCAAGAAACAAAGCAACTGTTATCGGTGTTTGGGATAATACACAACCAGTAGACTATGAAAATACAGTTTACGTAGGTGCTTTACACAACTACGGGCCACGTTCGGGTCGTGTAATAAATGCCGGTAACGTATCGGGTATAGTTGACGTAGATGGTTCCTTAGGTGAGATGTTTGAGTTTACTTTAACGGGTAATACCGCACCAAACTTTATTAACTTAAGAGAGGGGCAAAAGTTTTTATTTGCTATATACAATACTACATTCTCAGTAACGGGTGGGACTATTAACGGTGTTGGTGGTAACGTTCTTGCTAAGGGTGGCAGTATCTCACCAAGTAATAATTCTTGGTCTTTTTATACAGGTTGGTATGACGGCACAAGAGTATACTTAATTGAAGAAAACGGATTAAGTAGTATTTAATATTAATGAAATTAAACTAAAAATTATATTTAGTAGTATATGAGTAGTATAGACTTAAAAGCAATACAGTTTAACGAGGCAAACCTTCCAACGTTTGAGGAGGTAAAAAACAACCGAGATTGGATATTTTGGGGGTCAGATAACCTTTGGCCTAACCATTCCATTGACCTATACAACTACAGTAGTATTTTACGTAGTGCACTTAATAGTGTAATAGACGGGGTAATCGGTAAAGACCTATTGTTGGACGGTATTACGGCTGACCGTTATATGGCTAACAGCACAGAAACGGTATACGACGTTTATAAGAAAGTTGCTACTGACTTTGTGATACACAACGGTCTAACTCTTAATACCCTACTCCGCAGAGACGGAGAGGGTATTAGTGAGTTTTACCATATGGATATAAGTAAAATAAGGACGGGTAAAGCGGACGAATACGACAGGGTAAAGGGTTTTTACTTTAGTAGTGATTGGACTAACGTAAGAAAATATAAACCCGTTTATTTACCAACGTTTGACCTTAATACGGATACCCCTTCTCAGGTGTATTACTATAAAACATACCAGCCGTCTCAGTTTTATTACCCTGTTAACAGTTGGATAGGTGCACGTTACGCCGCTGAGATTGACGTAGAAATTAAGAATTACCATTTGCGTAACCTACAGAACGGTTACCACTCAGGGGCCATCTTTAGTATGAATAATGGTATTCCAAGTGAAGAAGAAAGAGAGTCCGTTTACCGCCACTTAGAGGAGAAATACACGTCAACTAACCAGGCTGGTAATATTATTGTTACCTTTAGTGAGGACAAAGAGCACGCACCCGAGATTACACCTTTTGCCAACGGGGCAACAGCCGATATGTTTATACAGTTAAACGAGATGGTTAACCAAACTATTCTCACCGCTGTCCGTATATCCAACCCGTCACTTTTAGGTATTAAAACGGTGCAGGGGTTAGGGTCAAAAGACGAGTTAAAGGACGCTTACGAGCATTTCTTGGCAACCCTTATTGAGCCGTTACAACAGAAAATAAATAAGGAGTTTACTAAGGTATTGTTTTACAAAGATAAAAAACAGTATGATATTACCAACGTGCAAAATACCTTATTTGACGATAAAAACGTAACTATAACAGAAGAATAATGGCCTCAGTCCTTTTAGTATCCGCAGAGAAAATTAAAGCGTTTGTAAACGTAAATGAAAACGTTAGTGAAAGCCTACTGTTATCCAACATTCAGGTTGCCACCGATTTAGGGTTACAGAGTATTTTAGGCACAAAATACTTAAACCATATTAAAACCGCAGCACAGGGTGGCACATTAACTACAGCCGAAACTACGTTACTACAGGACTACATACAACCGTATTTAATCCAACGTAGTTACTACGAGTGTATACCTGAGATATGGAGTAGGGTAATGAATAAGGGTATTGTTGTTGGTAATACTGAGGGTGGTAACTCTGTTAGTGCTGGTGATATGAGATACCTACGTAGCATTACTGAAGACCGTTTTAGTTTTTACGCACAACGTTTAATGGACTATATTAAAAACCACCCTAACGACTTCTCACTATACTTTAGTTACTCGTCAACTGACGGTATGGCACCGTCAAAAGAAAACTACTTTAGTGGTATACATATTACTAACAGTATGCCACGTAAATTGCCACCTAAAGGTATTAAAGGGTATTTAGACCCGTCCAGTGACTACTACTGTTGTGATTAAGCATTTATTACAAGAAAAACTATTGTTGGTTAATACCGGTGTATTAACCATATCCTTCATGGATATTGAGAGCACCCTGCGTGTAATATTACTTATATTGACTATATTACTTAGTATAGTTAGGTTATACCAGAAACTAAAAAACGACGATAATGCCGATACCGAAGCCTAACAATACCGAAACACAACAACAGTATATTACCCGTTGTTACAAAGCAATTAAGGACGAATACCCTACAGCGGCTCAGTCGTTTGCCATTTGTTACCAAAAGTATAGAGACCGTAATAAATAGGTTTTAACGGGGTTTTATTACCAACCTGTTATATCCACCCCTTTTTCTTGCATACGTTTATAAAACTGTTTATAAACGGGGTTGTCGTCGTTATACAACTCGTAACCTAAGTTAGTTAATATCTCCTCAGTATGTTTACCTATCCTACTATAGTTTACACTATTACTTTTAACCTCTCTAAGTGTAGTCCCTTTGTCTTTGCTACGCCTACTCCTACATTCTTTACATTGCGTATCTTTACCGTCACGCGCTGCGGTGCGGTTGTGAAACTCACTAAGTGGTTTTATTATTTTACACCCTCTACACTTTTTTTGCATAATATACTTTTCTTTGGTATAAATATAGTATAGATTTATATTTATATAAAGGAGGGGGGTTTTTTTCTTTTAAGAATTTATTTATTCGGGTGTTGCTCCCTTAACACCAGTTACTTTTTATCCTCTCTCTTTTTTTTTTTACACTTTACTTAAAAAACAAATATACGCATATTTATTTATATAAAAAAAAAGTAATATGCAAGAAACAAGTAAAAACGGGGCACACAAACTAACCGTAGAAAGAGTAAAAGTAATTCAACAACTATTCCAATTTGAGGATATAAAAGACAGTGATATTGCTGGTGTATTTGGCGTTAGCCGTGAGAGTATTAACCATATACGTCACGGTATACGTTGGGCTGACGTAACAGGTATACAACCTAAAACGGGTAACAACTTTAGGCAATATACCATTAAGGAGGACACAATCAAACAACAGATGAAAGATGCTTTGATTAACCATATCTCCAACTTTAGGTAAATAATACTATTTTACCACAAACTTAAAATTATTTAACCCTGCGTATTGACTGTGCGCAGGGTTTTTTTTATACTATATATATAACGATTAAAACAAACGACAAATGAAAAAATTAACTTTCCACAGAGTAGATGGCTTTGAATTTCTACCATACATCTCATACATTAACCTTCCAAGAAAAGTAATCTCCTTTGGGTGGCTATTTTGGTATTGGAACATTAACCTTTAACACCAAAGAGAAATGAAGATTAAAGAATGGGCGAAAGCCTACAAAAAAGCGACTAACCCTAAAAAAATACCTTTGTGGCTTGTTCTTTTTGGGAGTCAAGAAGATGTGTTTGCCTTTTTTGATAAAAGGCTAAAGGAAGAACTTAACACAAAAGAGAAATGA
>Ga0222718_10000914_pt1 | contig 30107 bp, 26 predicted proteins | sample C33_27DmetaG_FD_165045 | JGI IMG/M metagenome (GOLD analysis project Ga0222718, IMG submission 165045) | Estuarine water microbial communities from San Francisco Bay, California, United States - C33_27D | ecosystem: Environmental > Aquatic > Marine > Unclassified | place: USA: California...
CTTCAATTTCAGAGAGTATATTCGTCAACACAGCTTGCGTAATTTCACCGAGGTGACTTTGCAAAATCTCCCCATGGGTTGTGAGGTCTTTGACGAAACTATCTATTACTGAGCTGTTCAAATTCTAATCGGAATTTTAGCAAATATATGCGTTAAAAGGAATGATAATATGAGGTGCCACGAACGTTTTGAATATCAATGAACCAATGGTGACATAGAATGATTTAGAGCAGATTTGCTTTGTTACATTTGACCTCCTTAAAATTTCAACAATTATAGAATGAAGAAGATACTGATTACGGTCCTTACTGCAGCCTGTATTTGGATGCCAAAAGCGAATGCAGATGAAGGCATGTGGCTACCAATGCTGATCAAAAGGCTCAATTATCAAGATATGCAAAAGCATGGATTGCAGCTAACCGAAGAGGAGATATATAGCGTTAATAATTCCAGTTTAAAGGATGCCATAGTGGCGCTTAATAGAGGCTCATGCACGGCTGAAACAATTAGTGAACAAGGTTTGCTTTTAACCAATCACCATTGTGCCTTCGGTGTGATTCAAGATAATAGCACTCCTGAAAGCGATTATCTAAAGGATGGTTTTTGGGCAATGGCCATGAAGGAAGAGCTGCCAGCAAGAAATATGACCGCAAGCTATCTTATAGAGATGCGCGATGTTACCAATGATGTGTTGGGAGACATCAGTCTCACAACGAAGGGTGCTGAGAGAGATGAAGCATTAAGAGCGGCTATTAATGAAGTTAAAGAATCTATTACGGGTGAAGTAGAGTCTCATTATGAGGTGAGCGTAAAAAGTTTTTTTGAAGGAAACGAATACTACGCATTTGTATATGAAGTTTTCGAGGATGTGAGATTAGTGGGTGCACCACCATCATCTATCGGTAAGTACGGTGGCGATACCGATAATTGGATGTGGCCAAGACATACTGGCGATTTTTCGCTGCTACGAGTATATATGAGCGAGGATGGAAAACCTGCTCCTTACGCTGAAAATAATATGCCGTATAAACCAAAGCATTTTCTCCCAATCTCAATTGGTGGAGTGCAGAAGGACGATTTTGCTATGATTATGGGGTATCCAGGAAGCACCGATCGCTACCTTAGTTCATACGGTGTTAAGCAGCAATTGGACTATCGGCAGCCAAGTGTGGTGAAAATTCGAGATCAGCGATTAAAGCTTTTAAAAGAGGATATGAATTCGAGCGATGAAATTCGAATTAAGTATGCTTCAAAGTATGCTCAAGTAAGTAATTATTGGAAATACTTTATTGGGCAGCAAAGAGGTTTAAAGCGCCTTAAGGTCTATGATAAAAAGAAGCAGCTCGAAGAAGACTTTCAGCGTTGGGTATTAGAAGATAAGGGACGAAAAGAGATATATGGTAGCGTTTTATCAGATTGGCAAAATGGTTTTGAACAGGATTCTAAAACGATTTTATTTCGAACCTATTTCGGTGAAAGTATATTCGGAAGTGAGGCATCACTCATGGCTTGGAGATCATCTAGACTTGCCTCAGTGCTTGGTCAAGAAGAGGTGTCTGAAGAGCAGTTGAAAGCTACGATTGAGTCTACTCGATCTACGGCAGAAAAGTTTTTTCAAGATTACAACAGAGGCACTGATGAAAAAGTGTCGGCTGCACTTTTTGAGATGTTTTATAATGATATTCCCAAAGACCAACAACCAGAATTCTTTAAAGATCTGGTCAAAAAGAATAAAGGGGACTTTAATAAACTCGTGGATAAGCTCTATGCTGGAAGCATATTTGTAAGTGAGGAACGTTTTGAAGCGTTTTTAGAGGATCCAGATTTAAAGACGTTGGAGAAAGACCATGTTTACAACTTTGTACAAGAGTTTGTTGGACACTACAGATCGGTAATCCTTCCGATGAGTGGAGAAGCTAGCACAATGATTGACAATGCAAACCGATTGTTTGTGCACGGTTTGCGTGAAATGAATAAAGACATCACTTACTACCCTAATGCCAACTCTACCATGCGAGTTACATATGGCAATGTATTAGACTACTATCCGGCAGACGCTATTTACTATAACTATTACACGACCATAGAGGGTATTATGGAGAAAGAAGACCCGTCAAATGATGAGTTTATTGTTCCGAGTAAGCTTAAAAAGCTATATGAAAAGAAAGACTACGGTCGATATGGAGAAGATGGTACGCTAAAAATCTGTTTCTTGACCAATACTGATATTACCGGTGGAAACAGCGGAAGCCCTGTGATCAATGGTAAAGGTGAGTTGATTGGTTGTGCTTTTGACGGCAACTGGGAAGCAATGAGTGGTGACATCGCTTTTGAGCCAGAATTACAGAGAACAATAGCCGTGGATGTGCGATACATACTCTTCATCATTGACAGGTATGCTGGGGCTCAAAATTTGATCGCTGAGATGAATATTGTAACAGGGAAAGAAGCCAAATCAGATGCCCCAACAGTGGCTCCGGTATCTGTTGAGAAGTAAGGCTTTTATTTAGGTAATCATGACAAAAGAATGGTTCGAAACGTGGTTTGACACACGTTACTATCACATTCTATATGGTCACAGAGATGAGAAAGAAGCGCGTCAATTTATTGATGCGCTTCTTTCATTTCTGAAGCCGAGTGAAGATGCTCGGTTTTTGGATGTCGCATGTGGTAAAGGCCGACATGCCAAGCAAATCAATACGTCTGGATTTGATGTAACGGGCATTGACCTCTCTGTCAACAGTATTGCTTTGGCCAATCAATTTGCATCTGACACTTTGCGGTTTATTGTGCAGGATATTCGAGAGGATATGGGTTCTAACAAATATGATTATGCATTGAACTTATTTACCAGTTTCGGTTACTTCGAAAACACTGATCAGCACATATCGGCTTTGAAAAATATTCACCGCGCCCTAAAACCTCAAGGAATTTTTGTGTTTGATTATCTAAATGTAGATCAGGTAAACCTTGAAGGTGCAAGCAAGCAAAGGGTTGAAATAGAAGACATTCAGTTTGAAATTCGAAAGTCAATACAGTATAAGCAAATAATTAAGCAAATTGCGGTTACCGAGAAGGGCTCAACTCGTCATTTTCAGGAGCGAGTGATGGCTTTTATCAAGGCTGAATTGGAATACATGCTAGGATCAGCTGGATTTGCCATTACCAAGGTGTTTGGATACTATAATCTATCTGCATATAACAAGAATGCCCCAAGGGTAATTATCATTGCAAAAAAATAAGCCTTGATCTTATATGTTATTGGCCTTGCGGCCTCTTTTATCGCTGGGGTTTGGTTCATCCTTGCGGCTCCGAAAAATAAGGCCTGGGTAAATCTTTTTTTATCCGCTGGGGGTGCTTTCATAATCACCATAATTTTCACGCATATTTTACCAGAAATATTTGAGTCAATACCAGAGTATGCGGGTATAGCAATGCTCGTTGGGTTTTTGGTTCAGATCGTCCTTGAAAATTTCTCCAAAGGAATTGAGCATGGTCATAGTCATCCAGGTAAATCGCAAAGGGGACTGTTACTATCGTTTTTTGCACTGTGTATACACGCGTTTATTGAAGGAATGCCTCTCTTGGCGACACTTTCAGATGTAGGAGTACAATTTGCTCGCGAATTAATGTTAGGCATTATGCTGCATAAAATACCCGTTGCGATTACGCTGGCCCTGCTCCTGTTAAAGTCTGGAGTAAAAAGGAATACATCAATTGTTTACCTACTAATTTTTGTGCTCAGCACTCCTGCAGGTAGTCTTTTTCAGCATTTGGTAGGGGCTGGCGTTGGCAACGAGTACCTTTTGATTAGCCTAGGACTTACAATAGGCATTTTACTGCATGTGTCCACTACAATTCTATTCGAAAACTCTGATCATCATAGGCTCACTGCAAGCCGGATTCTGGCCATTGCGCTAGGTGTAGCGGGCGCTGTGTTTATTTAAACTTTGGACTTAGATTCTTGCCATACGGCTTCCATTTCTTCTAAACTCCATTCACTCAATGGTCGTTGCAAGGCTTCGCTTTTGCTTTCTAAATATTGAAAACGCTTGATAAACTTCTTATTCGTGCGCTCTAATGCATCCTCGGGGTTTACATCTACAAAGCGAGCATAGTTGATCATGCTGAAAAGCACATCACCAAATTCATCTTCTATTTTCGAATGGTTATCAGGGTTATCCAGTTCAGTCTTGAGTTCTTCGAGTTCTTCGTGCAGCTTCTCCCAAACCTGCTGTTTATTGTCCCAGTCAAACCCAATTCCCCGAGCCTTTTCTTGAATGCGGTTGGCTTTTACCATTGCTGGAAGGCTTTTGGGCACACCTTCTAATACTGATTTTTTACCTTCTGCTAGCTTAATTTTCTCCCAATTTCTCTTGACCTCTTCTTCATCTTGCACATCCACATCACCATAGATATGGGGGTGCCTTCGAATCAATTTTTCGTTTACAGATTCAATTACTTCAGCGATATTGAATGCCTTGGTTTCACTGCCTATTTGTGCATAGAATACAATGTGCATGATGAGATCTCCAAGCTCCTTTTTTATTTCTTCTAGGTCATGGTCGATAATGGCATCGCTTAACTCATAAGTTTCCTCTATAGTCAAATACCTCAGTGACTCAAGGGTTTGTTTCCTATCCCATGGACATTGCTCTCTCAGTTCTGATATTATTTGAACTAGGTTTTCGAAGGCTTTTAGATCTGGTCTCATGTTGGCAAATATTAGCATCACACCAATGATGTGACCAATCAAATGAAAAATATCTCGATACTGTTGATCAGGCAGTTTGAAGTTTTTGTTTGCAGCGTTCCCATTCTTTGCAATCTTCGTCTATCAATTCGATAATGGTAAAATTACCTGGCTTTCTTTTAGTGCTTTTGATCATTGGGTTGTGTCATGCAACGCATGCTCAGCAGTTTAGACTTGAGACTCGCGGAAATTTTGGGTTCATTATCCCTCATCGTGTTGGTGTGTCACACTTGATTAAGGGGCATGTTCGCTCCGGTGAGCTATCCATTGAAAAGGAAACAAGTGGTGATAAGTTTTGGCAATACAAATGGAGATACCCAAGGGTAGGGTTAACCTATTTTTTTGCCGATTTGGCCAACCCATCTCAACTCGGTTACGCAATGGCACTTTTCCCTCACATTAAGTTTCCTGTTTATTCAAGCAATCGTTTTAATACAAGCATTCGCGTAGGCGGAGGGCTCGGATACGTCACCAAACGTTTTGACCCAGTTGATAACTATAAGAATGTAATGGTCGGCTCTAGTATGAATATTGTGGCCAATATAGTGGGGGAGTGCAGTTATAAAATCAGCAATCGAGTTTCTGCCTCAGCGGGTTTAGGATTTATGCATTACTCAAACGGTGCATTTACCATTCCCAATCTGGGCATTAATATTCCCTCCGTTACAGCTGCGGTCAATTATCGAATAGGATCTGAGATAGTAAGGATTGCGCCAGATTCAATTCCTGAACCAGACAAATATGCTTTCATGGCTTATGGAACTTTTGGACTTAAGGAGAACTATCCCATAAGCAGTAATAAATTCCCCGTATTTGCGGCAACAGCCGAGTTAAGTCGGCAATTTGGATATCGAAGTAGATTGATTACCAACCTTGATGTTTTCCACAATCGTGCACTGAGGCCAAGTGCTACAGAGCAGGGTTTAAGCGCTGATATTAATATTACGCAAGTTGGGTTTATGGTGGGTTATGGTCTTGTTGTTGACCGATTGACCATGGTTGTTGGTCAAGGCATTTATGCTGTGGCTAAGTACAAAGAGGATGGTCAGTTTTATCACAGGCTTGGAGTTACTTATATGGCATCAAAAAGACTTGGGCTCCGTTGGATGCTTAAGACACATTTTTTTAAGGCCGATTGTTTTGAGTTTGGGTTAGGTTATCGCATTTTATGAGGTTGTTTTTATCAATATTGGTAATACTCATTTTCACAAGTTGTGAGGATCGATGCTTGAATTCCATTGGCCAAAACATCGAAGAGCAAAGAGCGGTTGGGACGTTTGAAAAAATTGAGATTTTCGATCAGATTAATCTTACCTGGCATTACGATTCCACTTACAATGTAGTAGTCCAGGCTGGCGAGAATTTAGTGCCTAACATTCATACCGAGGTATCGGATGGTTGGCTTATTATCGAGAACCGAAATACATGCAATTTTTTACGATCCTATGATCATGAAATCAACGTTCATGTGTATTCACCAGAGTTAAAACAAATTGATTGCGCCAATTCAGGGAATATCTACTCTGAAGATACTATAGTAACTAGGCATTTTCAGTTTAACCAATGGAGTGCTAGTGGAGTTAACGCTATAATCGTCAATTCAGATACGGTTAGCCTGAAATTACATACAGGAACAGGTGACCTTTCGGCCAGTGGCAGCTGTGACCAAGTTTATTTGTATTCAGCTTCGTATGGAAGCATGGAATGTCAGAATCTCAAAGCACGAAATGGGTGGGTAACATCACGAAGTACGGGGCAGGTATTTCTGAATGTTGAAAATCGCTTGGAGGCATTCCTCTACAGTCAAGGAAATGTAACGTTGTCATCTGAGCCAAGCACTATCAATAGTGTTGTAGAAGGAGATGGACGGATTCTGATCGACTAGTCTTTTCGCTTAAATACGACTATAGTGGCATTTCCCTCCTGATCTGTAACGCGATCAACTTCCTGAAGTAGTTCATTTTTTTTGAGTGCCTCCAGCGTTACGCCAGCCTCTACTGGTGTGAACCAATTGTCCCAGATCACCAGAAGGTTTTGTTGGTCTGGATCATCGACTAAACTCCAATCATTTGAATGACTACTTCGATCGAAATGATCTACGTTAAAGGCCACTGATACGAATGGATTTGCATAGAGATATACGTTATCAGCGCTGGCGTATTTATTCCCAAGATTTATAAGAGCATTTTGACTTTCATTTAAATTGAAAGCCTTTAAACTTTTAATTGGTTTCTTCGATAATACAGGGTGAATTAAAGCAAATGCCAACACTAGGCATACCCAAGCCATGGCAAACTGCTTCTTTGGAATTAGGTCAAATATAAGCATAACTCCCCTGTATGCGATGATCGCCAATAATGGTGCTATCCCCAAAAGCACTCGAATAAGTCCCATTGAGTGAAACAGACCCAACCACCAGAATAGAGTATGAGCCACAATGAATGCCACTGAAAAACCATAGATCAACCAAGTTTCAATATGGATGTGTTTTGAATCCCTATCCTTTTTAAAGAATCGAATCACTTTATCAATCACACCGAGCCAAATAAGAATATAAATGGTGAAACCAACTACATAAAATAGTTGCTTTATAAAATGGCTTGGTTTGCCAGAACCGTAGTTTTCTTTACCTACATAAGGTATTCGGGTAAATGGCCAAAGTATGGTGTCATAATAGATGAGCCCTGAGATGCCGTATACCGCATGACCAATGATTAACAGCGGTAAATACTTCCACTTTTTGTCAATGATGAGGTACGAGGCAAAGACCCCGAGGTAAATCAATCCTTCGCTTCGCACAAAGGGTAAAAAGCTCACAACTACCGCGGCTAAAGCAATCTTTTTTCGGATAGTTAGAGAAATGCCCAAGCTGATCATCAAGGCGAATAAAGGTTCTGTAAGACCAGAAAAAATCACCAAGAGGTTGTAGGGTATCAGCAAAAAGATTGAAGAAGCCAAGAGTGGCATTTTCCAACCGAAATTTTTTACAATATCTGATACTAGAATCGCTGTGATCAATGCACATAATGCGTTAAAGAGCTTTATGCCTGTAAAACCCCAGTAGGCAAATGAACTTGCAAGAAGTGTAAAAAGCGGTTTTGCCCAATGATTAAATAAGTTCTTAGGGTGCTCGATTACATGGTGTGCATATAAATAATGCAAAACACTGTCGCCTCCATCTCCAGTGCCATCGAAGAGGAAGAGTATTACCATGAATAGGACAGTAATTAGACTAAAGAAAATTACCTGAGGCCTCATACACTAACGAAGTTAATTCGACTTAATAAGATTGAATGCACGAGGTGCGTTTGTTATCTTTGCGCCCATGAAAGTCATTCTAATAGCGATAGGTCTCTTAGGTTTAGCTTTTGCAGGAATTGCAATCAAGATTTGGGGTAAAAAAGATGGTGAGTTCGCAGGAACTTGTGCCAGCAGTAATCCTATGTTGAGCGATGGGTCTGGCACGTGTAGTGTATGTGGCGCAAAGCCTAGTGAGCAGTGCAAGCAATAGTTTGTTTAGCTCCTTTTTCCCTTATATCGCTTACTCTTTCCACGGTTTTTATTAGACGGTCTCTTATTCGAAGCATTTGGGTTCCACGTTGGACTCTCCCCAATTTCAGTGGGTACAGGAGACTTTAGCACTTCTTTTTCTATAAGCCGTTCAATTCTCAAAAACTTGTATTGCTCTTCTTCGTTAAGAAGTGTCACCGCAATTCCAGTGGTGTCTGCACGAGCCGTGCGACCAATTCTATGGACGTAATCCTCGGCATCATTTGGTACGTTATAATTGATCACCAGATTGATGTCCTTAATGTCGATTCCGCGGCTCATTACATCTGTAGCCACCAATACACGGCATTGTTTGGCTCGAAACTTTATAAGGACATCTTCTCTTTGAGATTGGTCTAAATCAGATGAAATACCCAAGACCAAATAGTCTTTGTTTCGGAGCTCTCGTACGACCTCTCCAACTTGTTTCTTAGTGGATGTGAATATGATGATGCTCTTGCAAGACTCTTTGCCATCTATGAGCCGTTTTATAAACTTGGTTTTAAGCGGGTCATAGCATAAGTAAGCGATTTGCATTACTCCCTCTGCAGGTTTGGAAATTGCTATAGAGATTTCGTCAGGTTCGTTTAAAATTTCCTTGGCTAAATCTCGGATTTTGTTAGGCATGGTTGCACTAAACATAAGTGTTTGCCGGTCTTTTGGAAAATAGCTGAAAATCCTCAAAATATCATCATGGAAACCAATGTCGAGCATGCGGTCGGCCTCATCGAGTATAACGTGTTTAATATTTTTCAAATTCATATAACCCATGTTGAGGTGAGCTATGAATTTGCCAGGTGTAGTTACCACAATGTCAACTCCACTCGTCAAGGCTTTTTTCTGTTCTTCCCAATCATCACCATCACCTCCACCATAAATAGCTATGCTTGAAATGGAAGTGAAATAGGTAAAACCATTGATTTGTTGATCAATTTGAATTGCAAGTTCACGAGTTGGGCAAATGACTACGGTATTGATGGAGTCATTTGAAGCTTCTTTCTGAGATAGTTTATTAATGATAGGAAGAATAAACGCGGCAGTTTTTCCCGTACCGGTCTGTGCGCAGGCTATTAAATCTTTTCTATCTAAAATTTTTGGGATGGCCTGCTCTTGTATAGGAGTGGCTTTCTCAAATCCCATGTAGCTGATCGAATCAATGAGGTCGTCAGATAATCCAAGTTCTTTAAAATTCACACCGCAATGTCGGGTTTAGTTTTCAATCGCTTCAAGTGTAGCTCCAAATAATGTCGACATTCAATACAAATCTTACTTTCGAGAGGTAAAATCTATAATCCACGCATCTATGAAAATGGCTAAATCGGTTGAGGAGTACTTCGAGATGAATGCCGATTGGACAGATGCACTTGATAAGCTTCGCGGGTTGTTACTTAGGACCGAACTAAACGAAGAGCTTAAATGGGGGGCTCCCTACTACACGTTAAACAAAAAACATGTGGTAGGTATAGCTGCATTTAAGCAATATGTTGGGTTATGGTTTATTAATGGTGTTTTCTTGGTTGACGAAGGCAAATTCTTGGTTAATGCGGGAGAGAATCAAACTAAAGGTCTTAGACAATGGCGGTTTAATTCGGTCGATGAAATTGATGAAGATTTGGTTTACGCTTACATACTGGAGGCAATTGAAAATCAGAAATTGGGTAAAGAGATTAAACCCGAGCGCAAATCCTTGATCATACCAGAAGAACTGAATCAGGCATTGAATACAGATGAAAATTTGAAACTTGCCTTTGATGCTTTATCAAGAGGTAAACAAATAGAATATGCAGATCATATTGGTTCTGCCAAACAGGACGCTACTAGAATTAATCGGCTTAGGAAGTGTGTTCCAATGATTTTGAAGGGCATCGGCTTGAACGATAAATACCGTTAGACGAACTGGTAGAGACCAGTGCGTATGCTATAATTTACCGAGTCACCTTCTTCCAGTATGTCGTAGTATTCACCATCCGTTTCAATGGGAAGTAACCCTTCTTTTACCGTCAATTTAATGTTCTCTGCCTCTAGGTAAGAGAGCCATGGATGATCAATCTTTTTATTATTCGCCAGTTTGAGGTATTTAGAAATGAGCTGATAATAGCTGGAATTTCGCAGAATCGTGAGCCCAAACTTTCCGTTATCAATTTTTGATTGTGGCGTGAAACCAAGCCCAAACCCGAATTAGTTTCCTTTGCCGATGACAATCATTGTTAACCGTTCTTCGCGCACCTCACCATCAATGGTAATTTCAACTTTTGGTCTTTTAAAGACTAAGACAGACCAGAGTATTGCCAGAGTATAGTTTAATCTTGGAGACATGGTGCCTCGTTTTGTATCCACTTTACAGAATACCAAACCGCCAAACCAATGGAAGCTGCATTCGCAAAAACACGTGTTCTACCCGCTCTTGAAAGCAGCCCAATGTCCATAGGTTTCGCGTGATTGTTTTTCAGGTTTTGCAACATTTGATCAACGGACCTTCAGCCTATAGATTTCACGAAGTCGTTTGCAGATCCTGCGGGCAATAAACCAATATACTTTGGCGGTGGATTCTTAGAGAAATACAATCCATTCAAAACTTCATTAAACGTACCGTCACCACCGCATGCAATAAACGCTTCATAGTTGTTCAATTCACTGTTTGCGATACGAAAACAGTCGCCAGAGCGCTTAGAAACGGATATGTGAATCTGCAAGTCAGGGTAATTGCTGCGTGTCTTTTCAATCTCCAATTGCACGGCATTAAGCCTCTTCGACTTACCATTTATAAAAAAAAGCACCTTCAATTCTCTATCAAATAAAGTAAAAGAAAATGAAGGTGCTGATGATTGGTTATGATGCCAGTTCAGAGTCCTTAATTGGAGCTCTGAAAACAAATTGGTCATCGAAGATGTCAAGCACTATGTCTTTGCCTCGCTCTACCTTTCCAGCAAGCAGTTGCTTGCTGAGTTCATTCAACACGTTTTTCTGTATCACTCGCTTAATTGGCCTTGCCCCAAATTGTGGATCAAAACCCTTTTCGGCAAGGTAATCAATGGTTTCTTCAGACACAGACAGCTTTATATCCTGCTTGCTCAATCGGCTTACCAACTGATTCAATTGCATCTTCACGATGTTTTTTACATCTGCTTTGCCCAAGGGTTTAAATACCACTGTCTCATCGATTCGATTTAAGAACTCTGGCTTGAGTGTTTGTCTGAGCATTTCTTTCATTTCTAACTCGGTGGTCTCAATTGCTCGATCGAGCTCGGCATCTACCTTACCCTCGAAGTTCCGTGAAATGATATCAGAGCCAAGGTTTGAAGTCATAATGATGATCGTATTTTTGAAGTTTGCCACTCTACCTTTATTATCGGTGAGCCTTCCATTATCGAGTACTTGCAGTAGAATGTTGAACACATCGGGGTGCGCTTTTTCGATTTCATCAAGTAAAATGACTGAGTATGGCTTACGCCTCACGGCTTCGGTGAGCTGTCCTCCTTCATCATATCCCACATATCCCGGAGGCGCTCCAACAAGCCTGCTCATCGCATGTCTTTCTTGATATTCGCTCATATCAATTCGGGTTAGGGCGTTTTCATTATCAAACAAATACTCGGCAAGAGCTTTTGCCAGCTCGGTTTTACCTACGCCTGTTGTACCCAAGAATATGAATGAACCAATGGGTTTGTTTTCATCCTGCAATCCACTTCGGCTTCTTCTTACAGCATCTGCCACAGCTTCTATTGCCGCATCTTGGCTTACTACTCGTTTATGCAATACATCTTCGAGGTGCAGGAGCTTTTCGGCTTCACTTTGAAGCATTTTTGTGACTGGAATGCCAGTCCACTTTCCCACCACTTCGGCAATATCTTCGGCATCCACCTCTTCCTTGATCATTCTACCATCGGTATCCATGGTAGCCCATTGTTTTTCAAGTTTTTTGAGTTTAGCTTCGGCTTCACCTATTTGTCCGTAGCGAATTTCAGCTACCCTGCCTAAGTCGCCTTGCCTCTCTGCTTGCTCCGCCTCGAGTTTCAACTCTTCAATGTGCTTTTTCTCCAGTTGAATTCCTTCTACAACTTCTTTTTCGTTTTCCCATCGAGCCTTTAGATCATCGCGTTTTGTTTTCAGCTCTGCAATGCTCTTTTTCAAATCATCGAGCTTCTTTTGGTCATTCTCGCGCTTTATGGCCTCCTGCTCAATTTCTAACTGTCGCAGTTTACGTTGAACCTCGTCTAATTCGGTAGGCATGCTATTGATCTGCATTCTCAGTTTTGAAGCTGCTTCATCAATTAAATCGATGGCCTTATCTGGTAGAAAACGGTCGGTGATGTATCTCTGACTTAGCTGTACGGCATTAATGATAGCTTCATCCTTGATACGTACCTTGTGATGTGTTTCGTATCGCTCTTTCAATCCTCTCAAAATGCTTATGGCATCTTCTTCGGCTGGCTCATCAACCATCACGGTCTGAAACCTTCGCTCGAGTGCCTTATCCTTTTCAAAATACTTCTGGTATTCGTTTAAGGTGGTTGCACCAACCGCTCTTAGTTCACCTCTTGCGAGTGCAGGCTTCAAAATATTTGCAGCATCCATGGCTCCTTCACCTTTTCCAGCACCCACTAAGGTGTGTATCTCATCAATGAAGAGCACAATACTTCCATCGCTACCGGTCACTTCTTTTACCACAGCCTTGAGTCGTTCTTCAAACTCTCCTTTGTATTTAGCACCAGCAACAAGGGCACCCATATCGAGTGAGTAAAATTCTTTGTCTTTCAAGTTTTCTGGCACATCGCCATTTACTATTCTGTGAGCAATGCCCTCCGCAATGGCTGTTTTACCTACCCCTGATTCGCCAATTAGAATGGGATTATTCTTTGTGCGCCTTGACAAGATCTGAAGCACTCTCCTAATCTCTTCGTCTCTGCCAATTACCGGATCGAGTTTGCCGCTTCTTGCCTGCTCGTTAAGATGGATGGCATACTTGCTTAACGCATTGTATGTCTCTTCTGCATTTTGCGAAGTGACCCTATCTCCCTTGCGTAATTCTTCAATCGCTTTTTTAAGCTCGGTTGAAGATATACCGCTGTCTTTTAATAAATTGGATGCCTGATCCTTTACTTCGAGTAAGGCGAGCAATATGTGTTCTATCGACACAAACTCATCACCAAATTCCTTGATTTTTTCTTGGGCTTTTGAAAGCACTTGGTTTGCTGATTGACTTAAGTATTGTCCTCCGCCATCCACTTTTGAGAACGACTGAATCATACTGTCTAGGGCTTGATCGAGCATTTGGTAGTTGGCGCCAACTTTTTTCAGAAGAAACGGGGTTACATTTTCATCCACTGCAAAAACGCCTTTCAAAATGTGTGCAGGCTCAATGCTCTGATGACCGCTTGACATGGCCAGCTGTTGCGCCTGCTGTATCGCTTCCTGCGATTTAATGGTGAATTTATTCAGATTCATATTTCAGTTTTTACTAGAACTGATCAATCAAACCGGTGCCGCACACATGCTTGATTCATCAATCCTAAAGTTCGACAAGTCTTTGAACAAGTCAAATGCCAATGCCTTAAATTATTGGTGTTCAAGACTTTTTGTCGTATTTGAATAGTAGAAAGGTTAATATGTCTTTTCATTTTGAAATCGTATGACTAATTGGCTTTAGTTTCGCTTGATGCGGTTTGTCTTATTCGTTATTGCGATCATATCATTCAAGACTATTTCGGCTCAAACGCAACTAGACCTAGTTGAGATTAAAGACTCGAATCAATTTTTTTCACACGTGGCCTACGCTCTAGAATATTCAGAAGAGCATGAGCAGGCACTTTGGGTTGCGTATGTGCTTACTAAAGAAGAAACAATTGCGCGGATTAAGCGTAGCGATCGATTTATTCAAGACCCGATGGTGAAAAGCGAATCGGCTACGGATTCAGACTACAAAGGATCAGGATACGATAGAGGTCATTTGGCACCAGCGGCAGATATGGCTTGGTCACAAATCACGATGCAAGAGTCTTTTTACTACAGCAATATGAGTCCTCAGAACCCCGGGTTTAATAGAGGTATATGGAAAAGGCTTGAATCGCAAGTCAGATCTTGGGCTATTCTTTATGATTCAGTGTTGGTAGTCACGGGCCCAGTATTAATTGATTTGTTGCCAACGGTTGGTCCAAACGAAGTCTCTGTGCCTCGATATTATTTCAAAGCCCTTCTTGATTTGAATGCGGAGAGGTTTGAAGGAATAGCATTTATACTTCCTAATGAAAAAAGTCAGAATGACCTTACCGATTTTGTTGTCTCTATTGATAGTCTTGAGTCTTTGACGCAATTGAATTTGTATCCTTTTCTTTCCGAGGAAGATGAAGCCAAATTGGAAACCAAGTCATGCATCAGCTGTTGGGATTGGCAATTGATAAAACCAAAAACAGCGTTCACTGATGACGAGAAGGGCTCCAAACAATGTAGCGGTTTGACAAAAGCGGGCAAGCGCTGCTCTAATCAAACTGGTTCTGAAATAGGATATTGTCATATACATACCAATCAATGGAAGCCATCGAAAAGGAGTGTTTCGGTTCGATGCATAGGCATTACACAAGCGGGCAGTCAATGTAAGAAAATGACCTTGAGTCAAAATTCAAAGTGTCATCTCCATGGAGGAAATTAACATACAGCACTGCTCAACACTCCAATCGAAGCTACCTTCGCACATTTGAAATTTGAACTGCAACATACAGACCCAAACTCCAATGCAAGAGCGGGAACAATAAGCACGGACCATGGCGAAATCGCAACACCGATTTTCATGCCTGTGGGTACGGTAGCTTCTGTGAAAGCGGTTCATCAACGAGAGCTTAGGCACGACATTGAAGCACAGATAATCTTGGGTAATACTTATCACTTGTATCAACGCCCAGGAATGGAAATTCTTGAGAAAGCGGGCGGGCTTCACAAGTTCATGAATTGGGATAAACCGATTCTAACGGATAGTGGCGGATATCAGGTTTACAGCCTTGCCAAGAGCAGAAAAATCACAGAAGATGGCGTTACATTTCAGTCGCACATTGATGGATCGAGGCAGTTTTTTTCTCCTGAAAGTGCCATGGACACACAGCGCCAAATAGGGGCAGATATCATCATGGCTTTTGATGAATGCCCACCCTATCCGTGTGAGGAAGGATATGTGGAAAGCAGCATGCATCTAACTCATCGGTGGCTCAAACGATGCATCGATCACTTCAAAAAGACCAATGGACTATACGGTTATACCCAGACGCTCTTTCCAATAATTCAAGGCGGCACATATCCACATTTACGCCAGCAATCGGCCGAGTTTGTGGCCAGCATGGAGTGCGATGGCAATGCCATCGGTGGTTTATCTGTGGGCGAACCACATGAAAAAATGTATGCCACCACTGAGCTGGTTTGTGACATATTGCCAAAAGACAAGCCTAGATACTTAATGGGTGTAGGTACGCCTGAGAATCTGCTCGAATGCATTTCATTGGGTGTAGATATGTTTGATTGTGTGTTGCCTACCCGAAATGCTCGGCATGGTCTGCTATATACTTGGGATGGTATTTTAAATATCAAAAACGAAAAGTGGAAAGAAGACTACTCTCAACTCGACCCGAAGGGTACCACATATGTCGATAATGAGTATTCACGGGCTTATGTACGTCATCTATTTGCCAGTAAAGAATTGCTTGGTCCACAAATCGCTTCGGTGCATAACCTTGGTTTCTTTTTGGATTTAGTAACCCATGCTCGAAACCATATCATTGCGGGGGACTTTAGCTCTTGGAAAAATGCAACCATTCCAAAAATTACATCAAGACTGTGATGAAGAAAATTGATATCTATATCATCAAGCGGTTTTTGCTTACGTTTTTCTTCATCTTAGGTTTGATTATGTCGATTGCCATCATTTTCGACATCAGCGAGCAGATTGATGATTTTATTAAAAACGATGCTCCCTTGACTGGAATACTGTTTGACTATTACCTCAACTTTATTCTCTTCTATGGCAACCTATTCAGTCCATTATTGATTTTCTTAGCTGTGATCTTTTTCACTTCTCAAATGGCGAGCAGAACCGAAATTGTAGCCATTCTGAGTAGTGGAGTGAGCTTCAATCGACTGATGCTTCCATATTTTATAAGCGCTACCATTCTGGCTGCAATGAGCTTCTACTTGAATAATTACTTGGTGCCTAAAGCCAACGTAACTCGCATGGCTTTTGAAGGTGAATACATCCATACATTCAAACGATCACTGAGTCAGGGTGTGCATCGGCAGATACGTCCGGGTGAAATGATCTACTTCGATAAATACAATCAGATAAAAGATATTGGATACTCTTTTACCTATGAGGTTTGGGATGGAATTGACTTGAAATCAAAGTTGTTTGCCAACTACGTGAAGTGGGATAGTACAGGACAGGTTTGGACACTAGAGAATTATTACATCCGTGAGTATCACGATGGTCAGGAATACATCAGATCTGGTAAATCTTTGGATACGACATTTGCGTTTCTTCCCACTGAATTTAGCGGTAGAATTCAAGATACGCAGATGATGGACGTAAACGAATTGGATGACTTTATCGAAGAACAAAGAGTAAAAGGGTCAAGCAACATCCCATATTATTTGATTGAAAAGCACAGCCGCAATGCCTTGCCTTTCTCCACCTATATTCTTACCATCATAGGCGTAAGCATGAGCAGCCGAAAGGTGAGGGGAGGCTTAGGAGCGCATATTGCTGCGGGGTTAGCTCTTGCGGTTACCTACATTTTGGCAATGAAGGTGAGCACTGTTTATGCAACTAACGCAGGTCTTGATCCGTTAATTGCAGTCTGGATTCCCAATTTGCTTTACGGAATTTTGGCCGTTTTCCTTTTCATTCGGGCGCCTAAATAGTCAGCGCTTTCTTGCAATGAACAACAAGTTGCCTTGTGATTCATCCTTCTGAATTTCTCCAGCATTTTTTGAATATCCAACGGTATGTATCTTCTCGATGTCAAATCCGGCTTGGTCAAGAAGTCGCTCCACCTCGTTTTTGGTGAAGTAGTGCACAAACGCAGCAGATTTAAAGCCATTTTTTCGATAAAAGACATCGCCTGGTTCGTAACCATGGTCTGCAAGGTTTTGGTTTTCGTATGCTTTTACAGCCAGCGGCCCCCATTCATTTTGATCATTTTGATTGAAAACATCAAAGCATAATAAGCCGCCAGATTCGAGATGATCACCAATTTTTTTGAGGTTTAAAAGCCTCAATTCTCGACTTGGAATGTGTCCGAAGGCATATAAAAATGTGGCACAAGAAAACGTTTCATCGCTGTGTTCATCACTCGATAACCACGCCTCGTGATGTGCATCTATGCCTTTTTTACGCGCTTCCTCACACATTTTTTCACTGATGTCAATGCCGCTGATTTCATAATCTAAACCGCTTATTGATCGAATGTTAACAGCTCTTCTGCCAGTGCCACAAGCAATGTCAATCACAGATTTGACTTGGCGATTGGTCAATTCGTTGGCGATCAATTCATCAATAGTGTCAACATAGCTTTTACGCTTTGGTAAGTTGAAATCGTAGAAATCATACTGTGCTGCTTGCTCGCTGAAATAGATGGCATTCATCTGATTTATTCGGTCTGTAGCTGGCTTAGGCAAAACGTTGGAAATGATGTGGCTTTTTCCTGCATTCAGCTCATCAAAACTTTTGAACTCAAAGGCATCATGCTCTAGTGAGGTAAAATGCCCGTCTTCATCACTCCAACTTGCCGTTTTGGCTTCATCGCTCAGCACTCCAATGGCTCTACGCTCGATGTCAAAAATTCTAAGTCCACCTAAGGTCCGAAGTGGAGGATAATAGAAATGAATTGAGACGGCACGGGTGTCTGACCGAGCGTTTTTTATTTTATGAATTACACCATCGGGTTCATAAATCAGCGCGCCTCGACCATAGCGCTGTATTTCGCACTCTTCGAGTATGCCATCCACTTTTCGATAGCATATGTTCTCTATTTCACCTTCAAGTACCAGCACATAGCCAAAAAGACCATCATGATGATGAATGCCGCTCTCAGTATTTGCCGGCCAATTAATAAGCACACATTCAAAGGGATCCAAAGTGAAAATGTTTCTTCCGTAGTCACCCTCGGTTTCGGGTTCTGAGAGATGAGGAGCGTAGTCATATTCATCCAAGTTAAATTGCTCTATGAATTGCTTTAGCTCTGTTGCGGTGCTTGGGATTGTTGTCGCCTTTATGGCATCAATAATTCGTTTCAAAAAGGTTATAAGTTTAGTTCGACCGAATATAGTATTTCGAGAAAACCATTTTTCGATAGACAGAAATGGTTAAGATAATTTCATGTAGTACTTTCCCAGCCGCTTATGGAATTACACGCACCCTTAATTACAAATGATGCCGTTGTTCTTGGCATTTTGATGGGCCTTTTGGGGCTCATTTTTTATACCTCAAACCTTAAAGGCGGAGGAGCCGAAAAGTTTTATAAAGTCATTCCAGCACTGCTCTTGTGTTATTTTTTGCCTAGCATTTTTACATCGCTTGGAATCATAGCGCCTTATTGGCACGATTTGGCCGCAATTGCCGATCATGTTGCTGGACTTGGGTATGCATTACCAGAGGCTTACACCAAGGCCGATTTGGAGCAAGGTATTGATCAGCTCGGATTACAAAAAGAAGACCTAGATGCATTTGTAGTGAAATCAAAATTGTATTTCGTGGCATCACGGTATTGCTTGCCAGCCGCCTTGGTGTTGCTCACCCTTAGCATCAGTCTCAAGGAGTTGGCAAAACTTGGGTTTAAGCCCGTGGCGATGTTTTTAACTGGAACCGTGGGCGTGATGATTGGTGGTCCGTTGGCCATATTGGCCAGTTCGGCAATTGCTCCAGAAGTGGTTGGTGGTGCCGGCCCTGAAGCCGTTTGGCGAGGAATGAGCACCGTAGCTGGAAGTTGGATTGGTGGAGGAGCCAACCAGGCGGCTATGTATGAGGTGTTTCAGCCAAGCGGAAAGCTGTATTCGATTATGATCACGGTTGATGTAATTGTTGCCGAGGTTTGGATGGCATTTTTACTCTTTGGAGTCGGTAAATCGGAGCAAATTGATCGATGGCTTAAAGCCGATTCGAGCAGCGTAGAAACATTGAAAAACAAAATGCATGAGTTCAGTCAAAAAATTGCACGCAATCCTTCCATGGCGGATATGATCATCATTTTGGCCTTGGCATTTGTACCTGTGGCTATTGCACATTTCATGGCCGATGGCATCGCCCCATTCATAGGGGAAAACCTACCAGCACTAAAGAAATTCAGCCTCGATTCTCATTTCTTCTGGCTCATTGTACTGGCCACCACTTTTGGACTCATCATGAGTTTTACTAAGCTTAGAAACTATGAGGGTGCAGGAGCTTCAAAGGTCGGTGGGGTGTTTATCTATTTTTTGGTGGCCACCATTGGCATGAAGATGAACGTGATGGAGATATTCGATAATCCTGCGCTCTTTTTAGTTGGTTTGCTTTGGATGGCCATTCACGTTGGTTTGATGGTGGGCGTAGCCAAAATCATTAAAGCACCATTCTTCTTTTTAGCGGTGGGTTCTAAGGCCAATATTGGTGGTGCGGCATCGGCACCCGTGGTAGCCGCAGCATTTCATCCGTCATTGGCGCCAGTGGGAGTAATCCTGGCCGTTCTAGGTTATGCGCTAGGAACATACGGGGCGTATATCTGCGCTTTGCTCATGCAGGCGGCCGCGCCCTAAAAAATAATGTAGCTCACAATAAATACTACTACACCATAGCGCGCAAAGGCGCCAGCGGAGTAGAAAACGGCACTGGGTCGGTCCACATAGAACAGAAGCAGCGGCACGCCAATAAATATGAGAAAGAACAAGTATGGCGGCTTGGTAAATGTTTTGATTTGAAATTCTTTGAAATCTCGGCCTATCACGTGCATGGTCGGAATATCATGAAATATCAAGGATCGCGCGAAGCTTATATACGTGCCTTCGCTCACCGATTCGCCTGCCCATCGACCAATGGATATGGTATTGCCATCTCTAAAGGTTAAGTCGAATGACGTGATGAGGCTCTTTCCAAGAATTTCAGTTCGGTTGGGTTGTTTGTCGATCACATATCCATTTTGTGTCTCCGTGATCAAAAACGCATCGAAAATGATGAGCACAAACATTGCAAGTGAGACATAAGTCATTGCTATGGTCCATGGGTAGTAGATCGACTTTTTGAATTGTGCAAATTGACGTGCTTCTTTCTGAATTTGCAATCGATCAATTCGCTGTGCCTTCTCACGGGCTGCTTTAATTGCCTCCTCTCTTGATATTCTCGATCGATCTCTGTCTCTTGAGGTTGGGCTCGCTGACCGCTTTGCTTTTTGTTGTTTAAGCTTGGCATCGGCATAGGTTTGCTGTGCCGTGGTGAGCACCTCGTAGGCTTTCTGCACATTCCGAAACTTTGAGGAAGCCGATGGAGAGGAATTTAGGTCTGGATGATACTTAAAGGCCATTTTGCGATAGGCCTTCTTTATCTCATGCTTTGTGGCGCCCACCTCAAGACCCAACACGTGATATGCAGTAGCAAAGCGCTCCATACTGTAGAAACGAAATTATGAGGAAAAGGGTTGACTCTGCTTTAGCTAATATCCAATATCCAATTGCCAACAGCCAATGGCTTCCTCCTAATGTTTTTCTTTGCGCTATGATTTCCGTTGGTGATACCGTTCGAGTGTTGGATGAGCCCGGTCAAGGAAAGGTTGTTTCCATTTTGGATAATAACGCCTTGGTCGAAATAGATGGAATAGAGATGCCCTTCGAATTAACCGAATTAGTGAAGGTGGAGCACGATCACCTGGTTAAACCTAGCGTGTCTTCTAATGATGAGCGGGCAAAAAAGCGGCTTGAGGCCATTGAGGCGAAAAAGCGGCTTCGCAAAATGCAACCCATAAGGCAAACTACCTATGAGTTGGATTTACATATGCATGAGTTACTCGATCGATTCGATCACATGAGTAAAGGCGAAATGCTGCAATACCAAATGCGATGCTGTAAGCAGTTTTTACAAGAAGCTAGAGACAAACAATTTAAAAAGGTGATATTAATTCATGGTGTTGGTGAGGGTATTTTGAAAGCAGAGGTTAGAAACTGGCTTGATACACTAGATAAAGTCACGTATCATGATGCCCCATACCGCACCTACGGATATGGCGCTACCGAAGTAGTGCTCTGGAGATAAACTTAGTTTTGCATTGGAAATCGTTCTGTCGCTCTTTTGAGTAAAATCAGGAGGGAGGAAAGTCCGGACAGCTTAGAGCGCCAAACCTTGAGAAACCAAGGGTGCAATCAAGAAATTGTTTGCATCAGAAAGTGCCACAGAAAACAAACCGCCCTGAGCTTGTCGAAGGGTAAGGGTGAAAACGTGAGGTAAGAGCTCACGCGCTTTCCGAGTAATCGGAATTTGGGTAAACCTTTTGGGCTGCAAGACCATGTAAACCCGGGTAGTCGCGATTTATCGCGATGAAAGGGCTGCTCGTTCGACCGGGAGGGTAGGTCGCATAGATAAATGACAGAAGTCTCGATTTATTCGGGATACAGAATCCGGCTTATAGATTTCTAAAGCTCTGATCGAAAGGTCAGAGCTTTTTTCGTTTCAAAACCAGGCTAGTCGTAACTGATGCGTTGATGGAAAATTCCGTGTAGCGCAAGCTTCAATGCGCGCTTGGCAGCGCTTATGTCTTGAAAAGTAATGGGGGCATCTTCAAACTGGCCCTCGTTTCGCTGATAGTCGACCAAGCCGTCTACCAATTGGTTGATGGAGTCTTTGTCATACTTTTTTAATGTACGCGATGCTGCTTCCACACTATCGGCCATCATGAGTATAGCCTGTTCTTTGGTTTTAGGTGTGGGCCCTGGATAGCTAAATAGAGACTCATCTACGGTCAACCCTTGACTCTTGGCATTTTCTTGAGCCTTTTTTAAGAAGAATCGCACAGTGCTGGTGCCGTGATGGGTTTGGATAAATTGGATGATGTCCATCGGTAGATTGGCGTTGAGACAAAGGTCAATTCCCTTTTTTACATGATTTACAATAATTTGAGCACTTTCGGTTGGCTCCAAGTCATCGTGTGGATTGTTGTCGGGCAATTGATTCTCGATAAAAAATTGGGGGTCACTCATTTTACCCACATCATGATACATGGCTGCAGTTCGAAGTAGGGTTGCGTTGCCACCAATAGTGCCGGCCACCTTTTCACACAAATTTGCCACTTGCAGCGAGTGCTGAAAGGTACCTGGAGCTTTTATTGCAAGCTCTTTTAATAGTGGCTGGCTGCTTTCGCTGAGCTCGAGTAACGTGGTTTCACTGGTGTAACCAAAAACCTTCTCAACCAAATAAATTAATGGAAATACAAGCATGCAGAGCAATGCGTTGATTGCAATCCAACCGAAAATCCCAGTGTCGATTGCCGACCAATTACCATTTTGTGCCAAACTCACGAGACTGTAAATCACCGAGTAGCTTATGAATACGATGAGTGCCGTGGTCAGCATTCTTGACCTTCTTGTTGAAGCAGCTTGATATAAGGTGGCAAACGACAATGCACTCATTTGAATCACAATAAACTCTAGTGGGTTGGTAATGAAAAGTGCGATGATCAACGTTGAGATAAAGTGTGTAAAAAGTGACACTTTGATGTCATAAAACATTCGGAGGAGCAGCGGAGTAATCCCCAGAGGAATAACATAGATGGATAAAACATCACTCTTAAAAGAAAGCGATGAAACAATAAAGGCGACTCCCACCAGACTCAAGGTTAATGTCAATGGCCTCGGATCGTTAAAGAGCCTGTTTTCATTGAGATAAACGAAAAGAATCAAAAGACCAATCAGAATGATGATTAGCCCCATTTCGCCAACAATACTCCACTGAATGCCCGTTTCAGAGATTACGCGATTCCCATACTCTTTCCTAAGGCTCTCGAGCGCTGCAAATTTTTCAGCGTTAACCATCTCACCTCTATCAATGATGGCGGTCCCACGATCCACCTTTCCAACGATGGTAATGATATCATTGATTGCTAAATCGGTTAAGCGCTTTGTTAAGCTGTCATTGTAGTGCGTGTTAGGTTTTACCGATTCTACTGCCGCTTGATATAAAATTGATTTGCAAAGACTATCCGCCTCAAATGCTAAGCCACTGTCAACGGCAGAGATGATGGTGTTTATTTTGGGCAGAAGATCGTTTTCTGAAGTCCTTAACTCGCCATTAAACTCGATAAGGACTTTGTCAAATGGTTTGAGATTTACGTCACCCAATTCATTTCTGGCCAGTAGTCCTTTTGATAATTGATTTGCCATGATTTCTGAAATCGCGATCATGGCAGAGTCGCAGATGTGTATGGTGTCTGGAAGTCGAGCATGTACTGATTGACCAAACTTTGCTAAAACTTCATCGGTGTTTTCGCTTTTGTAAGAAAACACCAAAGGCTGCGAAGCAATGATTGACTCTTTTTCTTTTTGGATTTCAGCCTCAGATTTCAGAATACCAAACTCAAACGGAGCCAAAAGCTTATCGTGCTTCCAAGGTTGGTTGAGTTGATACTCATATTTAAACAGACCTTGCTCAGGAACGAAAATATATATCACAGCAAGCGTCACCACAAATACGGCAGCGCGCTGAATGGCTGCATAATTCCGTATGTGATCCTTCCAGTTTTTCACAATAGCGAATGTAGTATTTGGATTGAAGGTTATCATTAAAGAGACTCATTGCGTTTTTCATCAAGAAATTTTGAGGTTGATTGCCACAGATATTTACCAAATACTTTGGTTTTTGCAGATTTTGCAATTATCTCAATCAATCAAATATCGTATTGGTAAAATCTGCTAAAATCTGCGATAGTCATTGATTCAGCCGTTTTTGATGCCCTTATGTCGGCCATAGGTTTGCCTCAAATTCTTAAATCAAATACTATGAAAACGATTTTTAAAACTGCGTTAATTCTCTTGGTCTCGGTAAATTTCATCGGAACCTTAAAAGGTCAAGAAAGCTTTCAATCACCGAACCAAAAGTCTATTGCTGTGATGGCGATGGAGACAAGCAACATCGCACAAGAAAGTGGCGATATTGAATCTCTTGCGGCACTTAAGCTACAATCGATACCCAATGTCATTGTACCGAGGAAATATGATGTAATCGAACACTTTAACAATAGAAACATCTCAATTGACAACTGTTTGAGCACCAAATGCTTGGTGGAAGAGGGCAGGGCAATGGAGGTTGATTATGTATTGACAGGATCTGTTACTCGATATGGCGAGCGAATCATCATTCAGCTATCCCTTATTGATATTGAGAAGGGAGAAATAAGGGCCACCGATCAAAATGAATACTACAATTTAGGATCGGAGCTTGAAGGCATGATGGAGATTAGTATGAATAATCTATTCGATATCGAGTCTGACGCGATGCTCAAAAATGCATTGGAAAAGAACTCTGATTTGGTGGATGAACAGATTGTTGAGCGGATTAATCTTACTGGTCCTAGGATGGGTATTGGCTACGTGGGAGGCTTGCAAGGACAAAGACTTATGGATTCTAAAAGCAACAACGGCTATGGCATGTTTCCAGTAATGACTCAATTCGGTTATCAATTTGAATGGCAATATATGAGTGCTGGAAACATGCAGGCGCTTATTGAAGTCATTCCTCTTATCAGCGGAATGGATCAAGGTAGATTTATACCAAGCGTTACATTGATGAATGGCTTTCGCCATAGCCGCACAGGTTGGGAGTTCGCTTTTGGGCCAACCTTTCGACTTAACCAAACGGCCGAAGGTTACTATGATGGTGATGGAGTTTGGCGGAGAACAGAATACTGGGAAAAAACGCAAGGAGGAGAAGGTGGCTCCGCACCTGATAACCCTTTCTACGTGCATGAAAACATCGATTCAAAGGGAGACTATAAACTGAATTATGGCTTCACGCTCGCAGCAGGAAAGACGTTTAAGTCAGGGCATTTAAACATGCCGATTAATGTATATGTAACTCCAAGCATTAATGGAGTGCTTGCCGGGGCATCGTTTGGATTCAACGTAAGAAAAAGAAGTAAGAATATATAATGGATCGGGAAGCGACATTTCTAAATAAGGTATTGATCCTTGTCTTATTGCTGTGCCATGCCTTTTGCTTGGCACAGCAATCAGGGAGCGTAAGACTAAGCGACTCCTTTATTCCTACAAACATTCGGGTGTTAGAAATCAACGATGGCGGGCTCACATATATTGAGAATCAAACCATGCATACCTTGAATCCATCAAGGGTTGATTATTTTCAAGTCGGTGACAGCATATTTGGCTATGCGGCCAATAATGATTTGCACCTACTCCGTCTGAATCGTAGGAGTGCAGATGATGCGTTCAAGAATTATTCATTGCTCATGAAACAGAGAAGAATATCTGAGAAGCTGCTCATAAGCACTGGTCAGTTGGTTTTGATTGGTGCTTCGGTGCTTCCAGGTGCGGCAATTGGCGCGGTTGGCGGTCTAATTACTACCGCAGCAATTAATTCTCCGTCTGGTACTCAAATTGCTTGGGAAAATGGCGCAGGGTTTGGTAGTTTGATTGGTTGTGCAGCAGGCGCTGCAGCTACCATATCGTTTGTTGGATCCAAAGCTTACGGTCATGGTAATTTTAAGGGTTCAGCTGCTGGAACTTTGCTGGGTAGCGCGGCGTGTCTTTGGTTGATATACCAAGCCACTATGGCGCCTGAGGGCATGGGGGCGATGTATGTTTTACCTGGCCTTTTTGCACCGGTGATCGGTGGTATGCTCGGGTATTACACCGAACTAAACTTCAAGCGCTCATCAAAGACAAAGACTCAGCTAGGATTTACGGGTCAAAGGCTTCATTTAGGGATTACATTTTAATTGCGTTGTGGAGAGGTTCAGACTTCAAGTACTACATTTAACCAAAATGTTGAAGGCTGTATGAAGTATGTAGTGATAGTTGTCGTGAGCATGTTGGCGGTTATGTCTATGGTCGCTCAGAATCGCTTTTCTAGTGTTTCTGAGAGCCAATTGAACGAAATAAGGGTCAGTAATCAAGTGGGCAATCCTAACGTGTCAGTAGTAGCCATTATCAATAGCGCCTTTGATTCGGAAACATTGGAAGCGAAGGGTGTTACGGTTAGAACTTTGCGTGGGAGCATTGCTACATTGAATGTGCCATTATCGGAAATCGATTTTATTGAAAAATACATTGGATTTGATTTTGCGAAAGTTCCAGACAAGATCGCACCAAATATTGAAAGAGCGATTATGGACGTAAGAGCTGATAGTGTGCATCTAGGAATTGATTTACCTGCAGCATTTTCTGGTCAAAACGTGCTAATTGGAGTTACGGATTGGGGGTTTGACTACACTCATCCCATGTTTTATGATACAGCGAATAACCAGACAAGAATTCTAGCTGCGTGGGATCAATACAAACGTTCTGGCCCATCACCAGCTGGATATGATTATGGCACCGAGTATAACTCGAGTGCAGCTTTACTGAGTGCAGAGTCAGACACAGCTAATATCTATAGCCATTCAACTCATGGAAGTCATGTAGCAGGTATTGCTGGAGGAAGCGGTGCCGGAACGGAGCACCGCGGAGTCGCTTTTGGCGCTCAGTTTTTGTTTCTTACATTTTTGGTTGATGAGGCAGCAGTAATTGATGGTTTTGAATGGATGTATCAGATTAGCCAAACTGAGGGTAAAAGGTTGGTAATAAACATGAGTTGGGGACTCTATTATTTTGGCACGCTGGATGGAAATTCGGTGATGAGTGAAGTGATAAAAACCTACTCGGATTTGGGGGTGGTGTTTGTTACAAGTGGTGGTAATAATGGAGATGCTAACTTTCATATTGGATATGAGTTTGAAAGCGACACCATGCGCACGGAGGTTGAATTCGTTCCAAACAATGCAGTGAATTTTCAGGATGGACAGAGCGTCACGTGTTGGGGCGAACCAAATGAATCTTTTGCCATTAAACTCGAGGTGTTTGACAATTCTGGGAATTCTTCCGGCTCGTCTGCTTGGTTCAATACCAATGATGGAGACGATTATTTAGTGGACAGTTTGATTATTGACGCAGATACATATCACTTTGACGTAGCTATAGATGAGTCACATCCCAGAAATAATCGACCGCACATACGTTTACGCATTGACTATCCACCATCAGGAAACATTGTGCTCAATGCTGCCGCCAACTCAGGTACGGTGCATTTTTGGAATGTACTAGAGACAACTACCGGTGTTGGAAACACAGGTTGGGATTTTAATGATCTCTTGCCTGGGTTTGTACCCGGAGATAACCAGTATGGAATTGGGGAACCTGCAGCATCAAAAGATGCCATTTCAGTAGGGGCTTATCTGGCAAATCTTGATTTGAATGGCCAAAAGGTTACCTACGATATCGCTGGGTTTTCAAGCCTTGGGCCAACGCTCGATGGCCGAACCAAACCTGACCTATGTGCACCAGGGGTTTCTGTGGCTTCAAGCATTTCAAGTTTTACGGACAGATCATACAGCCCAGTGGAGTCGATTATATTTAATGGAAGGACCTACGACTTTGCCAAGTTTAGTGGTACATCAATGGCATCACCTGTGGTAGCTGGCATCGTGGCTTTGATGCTCGAAGCCAATCCATATCTGACACCATCAGAAATCAAAGAGATTTTGCAAGAAACGTGTCGCTATGATGATAAAACGGGCGATTTGTCTTCAGGTCCTAACAATACATGGGGCTATGGCAAGGTCAATGCATATAGTGCCGTTCAGCGCGCAGCTCAATTGAACGGGGTGTTTCGGTCGACTCTTTCAGATCAAGTTTCGATTTATCCCAATCCAAGCGAAAGAATCGTACGCGTGAGCTCACCAGAGTTGATCCAGCGGCTCGAGCTTTGGTCAATTGATGGTAAGAAGGTTTTTGAATTGAATAATTCAGAATCCGATTTTTCCACGCAAGGCCTTGCTCCTGGAGTGTATCATTTATGGATTTACACTGAAAGCAGTGTGGTAATCAAACAGCTTATAAAGTCGTAAGACTTAATTCTGCCTAAGTGCTGCATATTTAATGATGCAGTAAATTGCTCTAAACCCATCTCGCCAACCAATTTTCTTTCCTTCCTCGTAGGTACGACCGTAGTAAGAAATGCCAACCTCGTAGATTCTGATTTTTGGGATTCGCGAAACCTTTGCCGTTATTTCAGGTTCAAAACCAAATCGTTTTTCGCGCAGCGTGAGCGATTGAATCATCTTCGTGTTAAACAGTTTATAACACGTCTCCATGTCCGTCAAGTTGAGGTTGGTAAACATGTTGGAAAGCGTGGTCAAAAACTTATTTCCGATTGTGTGCCAGAAGAATAAGATTCTATGTGGATTGCTTCCTTGAAACCTTGACCCGTACACCACATCTGCAAAACCAGAGACTACGGGCTTTAAAAGGTCGTTGTACTCCGCAGGGTCATATTCCAGGTCCGCATCTTGAATTATTAAATACTCGCCCGTGGCTTTGGCAATTCCAGTGTGCAACGCGGCTCCTTTACCCATGTTCTTTTCGTGTTCAAAGTATTGAATAGGCAACTCAGGATGTTTTTCCATGTATCGAGAAATAGCACCCTTGGTATCATCCTTTGAAAAATCATTGACAATAATCAACTCCTTATCAATCCCATTGACTAACTGCACACCTGCAATTTTATCTAGGATGAGATGAATCGTTTTTTCTTCGTTATATGCGGGAATTACAATGGATAGCTTCATGTTCGCAGGCAAGGTTTATCAGAGTAGTTATTCAAATTTCGCGCAATTTGATTTTTTTAATTGCCTTAATCGGACCAGGGCATTTACTCGCGTGACATGCAAGACATGCATCCAACATATTGTTAAACGCTAGGTCCCTGTCGCTTGTAGATTTCTCGAAATCGTCATATTTCGCAATGAAATTTTCAGCAAGACCTTGATATACTTCATCAATTTTCTCAGGCTCGGTAGCAATGTCGGTGTGAATCGATTTGTATCGATTTAAATAATTGGTATGAATGGTTTTACCATCCTTGAGTGAATCGCTTACGAGTTTCATTTGATCATACATCAATCTCATGGTTAGGGCGAGTTCACTTCGCTCCACACCGTTGACTACGGTGATGCCCTCGGATTGTTTCGAAGCTTCAATAACAGAAGCGTCAGGATTTGGATCGGTTGAGTCTTGACATCCAACGAAGGCCAATAGCAAGAATGGAATAATTTTATTCAAATGCATCCGACAAATCTATCGTTATCTACCCTTAGTTAATGTGATAATTTGTAGCTGTATGCTACCTTTTACGATTGTTAGATTTTATGTGTAGCAACACATAAATGCTAAATTTGAACTACAACTTTCCGCTTATTTTGTATAGCGCTTTCAAGATATGGAGCTGCTTTCTCTTTATTAATTCCTTCCTCAAAGATGGCTAGTCCCATCTCATAGTTATAGTCAGGGTTTTTTGGGTCAAGTTTTAATAAATCTTCGTAGATGGACTTTGCCTCTACAAACTTTTCCGCTCTCAATGCCTTTACGGCTTGAATGCGGAGCTTCTTTTCTTCGCGGGTCTAGCCAAAAGCGGTTATCGCTGAGAGCAGGCTGAAGAAAATTAATAGGAGAAAAAACTTCCCCGGTTTGGTGGAATGTGTGATTCGTTCTGAATAGCGCATGGATTAAGGCCTTAGTCTATATACACAAACGTACCGGGGTTTAA
>Ga0222718_10000915_pt1 | contig 30102 bp, 54 predicted proteins | sample C33_27DmetaG_FD_165045 | JGI IMG/M metagenome (GOLD analysis project Ga0222718, IMG submission 165045) | Estuarine water microbial communities from San Francisco Bay, California, United States - C33_27D | ecosystem: Environmental > Aquatic > Marine > Unclassified | place: USA: California...
TACATAAACAGGTGTACCTTTTGTAATTGTACTACCCGATGCGTTTTTACATTCAATTTTAACCGTTTGCCCATCAGATACCGCAGAAAACGATAACGTTCCAGCACCATCAGTTATTATAGCCTGACTCGCTGTACCATCCGCGGACGGAAACGTATACGAGTCGTTTATGTTTATGGTATCCCTAAACTTTACAGGCATGGGTTATATTTTAAATTTTTCTAATTAGAACTCTAATATCGTTTGTAGTTGGCGCTACCGTAAACGCAACTGTTATATTATTAGCATCTGTTCTTGTTACATCTGCAATTACAGTCTCATATGATGAAGCATCATATAATTCAACTAATACATCTCTAGAGTTTAAAGCATGGTTAACAGTGTATGATGTTGCTGAACCATCTCCAATTGATACTTTGTATGAATCTGCTGTAGTTGCAATATCATAATATGTGGAACCGTCATTTGTTAATTCCCAATTATCATTTGTTTCATTCCATCTTAATTCAACATTTGTCGAGGTGCCTCTTTCAATTTCAATACCAGCATTTTGAGATGGTGTACCAGTTTCGTTGCTATTTAAAGTAATTATGTTATCAGCAAGCAGTATTGTTTCTGTATTAACTGTTGTAGTTGTACCAGAAACAGTTAAATCACCTGTTACTGTTAAATCATTACCAATTGTTACATCATCTGGAAGTGCTACTGTAATTGTATCACCTGATACAGATGTTACAATCTCATTGGTTGTACCAGCTATTGTTAATGTATCCGTACCTAAAACAACACCGTCGTCAGTACCTGAGTCTGCAGCAATATCAAGCGTTGTAGTTATTGAAGCTGTTCCAGCCGCTGTTAAACGACCATCAGCATCTACTGTAAATGTAGGTATTGCTGAAGAAGATCCATAGGATCCAGCCGTTACCGTTGTTGATGCAAGTTCGTTTGCGGTAATACCACCTGCTTTTACCCTAAGCGCATCTGAGTTAATTTCTATTGTAGAATCATCTACTGCAACGTTTAATGTTACAGAGCCATCTGACCCTCCTCCTGTTAAAGCGTCTCCGGCTATAACCTCAGATATATCTCCTGATATATTTGTCCAAGCAGAACCATCGTAGACATATACTTTTTTATTTCCTACTGTGGAATTATAATATATTTGACCTTCAACCGGTGTTGATGGCGCTGTGCCTAATGGATGAAGAACTGGATTTTGCAGCTCATTTTGGTTTAAATTTAAATGTGTTAAATATTTTAAAGCCATTTTTTTAATTTATATATGCTTTGCCGCTAAAAGTAGCTGAAAAGCTTATGGTTAGTGAATTGTTATTTGTATATGTTATATCTCCTAATACGAGATTTTCTGCTGAATCAACCACAGACACTGAAGGAAATTTTCCTAGGTTATGTGTGATTGACCATGTATTTGATGCTGAGCTTTGAGTATGCACATATGTTTTATCTATATTAGACGTACCTTTTGTTATACCATAAGCTTTTGTATCTATAAGAGAACCGTTACCAGCTAAAAAAGTAAGCTGAGCATCAAAAAAATCTGTTTCCCCTATTCTATCTGTTAAGCTAGTTATTGTATAATTACCAAAATTATTTGTATTATCTAATTGGAATATAAACACTTCTTTAACGTCTGTTGAAGCTAAAAACTGTAAATATTCACTTACGTTAACTTCATTTGCGTTCTCCTTACTAATTACTAAATCTGTAATTGCAGAAAAAGCTGTGCCTTCCCCTGAACCCGCTGCAAAAGTAATTGTGCCATCGGCTCGCGGGCTAGCAATTGTTTTAAAAACAAAAGTTAATTGCCCTCCAATACCAATTTTTCCTGTATCATTTAGGTTATTAGCTATTGCTTGAACATTAAACTTCTTGGTAAGCCCAGTGTCACCATCAGTACCTATTAAAGTATCTGCATTAGACATTGATGTATCCAGATTATACTGATCTATTTTGGGCATTGTTTTTTAATTTTTTTGTATTGTTTTAAACTTTTCCGCTCCACGTGAACCAAAATAAGCTACGTAAACAGTAATAAGAAGTGATTTTAATAAATCTACCCATCCCCCGTCAACTTCAAAATCTAATCCTGTAGAGTCTATAAATATTAATAAGACCATTGCAACAGTTAAAAAAACTAGCGTCAAAGGTCTTGTGTTTTTTGAAAGCCATGAGTCTGATTTCATGTCGGCTTGCCACCTTTTAGATACTTCTTGCATTTCAACTGTATCTTGATGTAATAAAGCTAATGCTTTTTCTTTATCTTCTGGCGGTAGGGCAGGGTCTTTTTTAATTAAATTTTTTACTAAACCAAAAACCCCTTTATCTGGCAGGACGTCGCCAAGGCTACCAATTATATTAGAACCAGCACCCGCTAAAAATTTACCAACCGCTGTATCTTTTAATTTCTTTTTATTTTTTGACATTAGCTTTTCTGCCAGCTCTTTTGCCTTTTAATGATTTTGGTAAATCTTCTAATTGATTACCAACTTCTTTAATAGATTCTGCTACGTCCTTTAATTCAGCTTTTAATCTATTTAATTTATTTACAGCATTAACTTGAATTTCTTCAACCTTAGTTTCCACTGAGTCTGCAATAAAATCTTTATCTTCGTCTTTTATTTTTCCTGTATGAAGCATAATTAAATAAGCTATAATTATTGCTTCTATAACCGCTATTGCTATTAATATCATTTTTTATTGTTTTTATATGGGAATATTGTATTTAAAGCGTCGCGCCTTCCCTTGCACCCGCATGGTACGTTTAATCCTTTTGAAATTACGTCAACCATACTTTTAACACCTGTTTTTTTTGTAATTTTTTCAATTGAATCCCCTAACCCCCTTGATTTTTTCATTTTTTACGTTTTGTGTTTGAAACTCTTCTTGGCTTACCTGCTGGTTGTCCTAATCTTTTTTTTTCAGCTATTTTTTTTGTTTTTTCTGCTGCTGACATTTCTGATGCTGTCTTTACCGTTTTACTAGAAACTCTTTTGCTTGGTCTGCAATAGGGAGTTCCCCTTTTTTCGCCTTTTGTTCTTCCACAAGGTTTACCGGTTCTTACATCAATCCATTTTTCTTTAAACCATCTTTTTAAAGCTAATCCTTTTTTTGTTTTGCGTACAGCCATTATTTTTTCTTTGACTTGTTCCCCCAATTAGCCGCACCTACTTTACGACATTTAGCTAATGCTCCGCTTGCATATGCAGACGGAAACACTCTGTATCTGGCTTTAACCTTATTGTAACACGCATCTTTTTTTGCCATATATTTAATCTTTATGACTATTAACTATTTCTTGAAGCTTTTTAAGGGGCACTTCTATCTTCATGCTTAACCCTGCTTCAAATCTAGCAACAGCTTTATTTCCTTTGTATATAATAATTGTAGGCACCGATTTAATTGTAGCTTGTAATTTTTTTGATTGCTCTTCAACATAAGCGTATTGCACTTTTGCTGATGTTAAATTATTTAATTTTTTGTACCCATTACTCAAATTCCATTCATAATTAAAATGAACTACTGTTATATCTTGACTAAAAGCAAAAGAAGATATAAATAAAATTAAAATTAAAATAAAATTTTTCATATTAATCTTTTCTAATTATTTCATATAATTTTTCGTCTATTTTATCTAGCTTTTCTGAGTTAGCATTTACTTTTTCTTCAGTAGATATAATAGTTTCTCTAATTAATTGATCTTTTAAATCGTATTCTGTTCTTGAAACTGGTGGTTCAGGTAATTCTTTTGCTAATTGTATATCAGCTTGTAAACTATACCACATACCAACAACTGTAACAACTACAGCTCCAATGGTAATTAAATTTTCTACACTGATATTAAATTTTTTCTTTTTAATTTCTTCTAGGTCAATTTCGGCCATTTTTTAATTATTTATTTTGTTTTTTTAATTTTTTAAAATCAGCTCCCGTTATTTTATTAAAAGGAGGGGCCATTGCCGCTATTCTTTTTTGTTTTGGGGATAATATTTGTGATCCGTCTAAATCTTTGTTTTTATTTTCCATGTGTTTTATTTTAACAATTCCATTTTCTTCTTGCAGCTTTACCTCTTTCAGAAGTCCAACTTTTTGATCTTGCACAAAATGATTTTCTTCTTTTCCAAGCTTTACTCCCTTTCTTTAATTTTGAAGGGGGTGTTGTAACAGCAGTTTTTAATTTACTACCGGGATTATCTTTTCTATACTTAGCAACTCCTTTAGCAGTCATTCCTCCCCCAGCTTTTTTACCTGTTCCTGTTTTATTTGCTTTTTTATAATAACCTAGCGATTTTTTTCTTGAAGGAGCGTTTTTACTTGCCATAGCCTACTTTTTTTTTCTTTGCTTTCTTTTTCCCTTTTTTCATAGGATTAGCGCCGTATTTTTTTTGAGTTGTTTTTTTGTAAGGCATAATTTTAAATTTATCTATTATTATCTTTTATCATATCATCTATAGATTTATTGTATACTTTATCTTGATACGATTTGTTTTTATAAAAAACACTTTTACTTCCAGTTGGTAAATCGTGCTCTCCTAATAAAATTTTATATATTCTTGTAATTAATTGTTTGCACTTAAAAGAGGTAGTATATATAGTATATTTTTGATCTTTTTTATTTCTTTGTCTCCAAACTTCAATCCATTTTTCACGTCGTAGTCTTTCCCAGCGATTTTTATCCCATGACATAGTATACACTCCCTTTATAAAATCATTACGTGTAAATCTTGTTTTGCAATCTAAATAAATAAGTAATTCTAAATCTGCATCGTTGAGCTTATAAGTTTTGCAAGCCCATTTTCTTACTAATCTATAGTATTTTAATATATTGAGCTCTCGTAAATCGGAAGCAGATAATCTCATTATACAACTAACACAATATCAAATTGTTTTATAACTTGATATAAACTATCATTATATTCTATTCCGTAGCCTGCTCTTCGGTCGTAATATATTATATCTCCTTTTTTAATTCCTTCTGTCATATTCCCCGCAGAAATAATTTTTGCTTTTAAATATCTAACGTCATCTACATGCTGATCCATTATAAGCAACCCTTCTTCTTTTTTTATTTCTTCTTTTATGGGGTCGATTATAACATAATTGTTAATTGCTTGCATAATCTCTAATATTTGAAATTACACAATCTGCCGATATAATTGTAGAAGCAACACTTACTGCATTTATTAGTGCTTTTTTAGTTACAAGCACGGGATCTACTATTCCTTTTTTTACCATATTAACTAATTCCCCTGTGGTAACATCTATCCCGTTGCCTTCGTCTGCGTTAGGTCCGTAGTTAATACCTGCGTTTTCAAGTATTGTTTTATAAGGTGCTTTAATTGCTTCACAAAGAATTTTTTCTGCAGAATGCTTATCTTTTAATTTGGTTGACGCATTGTGCAGAGCTACTCCGCCGCCAGCTACGATGCCTTCTTTAATTGCTGCTTTTACAGCATATATTGCATCTTCAACTCTATCTTTCTTTTCTTTTAATTCTATTTTTGAATTTGCACCAACTTTTAATATAGCGACTGCACCTGACAGCATAGCTAATCTTTGTTCAAGCTTTGTTTTTATAAAAGGATTTTTTTCCGTTTTAATTTTTTTATTCACTAATCCTATTCTTTCTTTTGCTTCTTCTGGCATTTTCTCTATAGTGATTACTGTAGAAGTTGCATCTGTAACCGCTTTTTTAGCTTCACCTAAAACGCTAGGATTAATCAAATCTAAATCATCTCCTAGTTCTTCATTGATAACTTGCGCTCCGGTTATTGTGGCTAAGTCTTGCATAGTATCCATTTTAGTCGCCCCAAACCCGGGTGTATCAATGATGTTCACATTAATATTTCCTTTTACTTTGTTCATTAAAAGAGCGGCCATAGGTTGTTGATCCATCCCCGCTACAATTAAAAGACTCCTTTTTTCTTTAATAACATGCTCAAGTACACTCTGTATTTTTCTAATCGTAGGTATTTGAGATGCTATAATAAGGACGTAGGGGTTTTCAAGTATAGCTTTATTTTTTTCTTTATCTGTTACCAGATGCTGAGATTTTATACCACAGTCGAATTGAACCCCATCTACTATTTCGCTGAATGTTTCTTCAGTGTCGGACTCTTCCATTAAAACTACTCCATTGTCGCCGACAGTTTTATAAGCGTCTGCGATTATTTTTCCGAGTATTTTATCGTTATTACAGGATATTGAGGCGACATCCTCCAGCATTTCATCCTTTACTTCAATACTTTTTTCATCTAAGTATTCCAATACTTTATCCAACCCATTTAAAACAGCGGTTTTAATTTCTCTTATAGAGTAATCGCTGCTTGCTTCATTCATTTGTTGGAGCAGAGAATATGCGAGGACGGTTGCGGTGGTGGTACCGTCACCCGCTTCTCTGACTGTTTTTTTCGCGGCTTCCTTTATTAAAGTAGCCCCTATGTTTTCTACTGGATTTAAAAGAACTATTGATTCTGCAACAGTTACACCGTCTTTAGTTATAATAGGATTGCCCATTGCGTCCTCATATATAACACATTTTCCAGAAGCACCTAAGGTAGAAGCAACCGCGTTTGCTAGTTTTTCTACACCCTGCATTACCCTGTCCCTTGCGTGCTCACCAAAGGTTAGGTCTTTTACTATCTCACTTGGGTTATTGTATTCCATTTAATTTAATTTAATTGATAAAAAATAGTTAATTTTCTATATGTACATAATTACACACTTTTAATTTTTTTTAGTACCTCTTCCGCCGTTTCCTCTGTTTATTTTTACAGATACAAATTTACCTCTTGTGTGGTCATAATCTTTACCTTTCAAATTTATACCTTTTTTCTTTGCCGCCCTTCTTTTTCTCTGGTTTTCCGCTTTTTTCTTTTTACGATCCGTTGACATCGCGTAGGCTTTATCTCTAGCTGCTTTTCTTTTTGCCGCCAGGGGACTTAATTTTTGTTTTCCCATAGGTTTTTACTTTATCTCTTATACCCATGAAATTTATTCTCATAAGGTGTTTATACTGTTTGTAACTCATACTTTATATATTACGCGACAATAGCTACTTATTAAATATTTCTTTAGTACCTAATGTCACCCTGTAATGTTTTTTATCTATCACAACAAACTGCCCCAAACAATCCTGAAAATACATCCTATACTTCGGTGATAAGTCTAACAGCTCTTGCTGCCTCTCTCCCACCCAGGTAAAGATCTCTTCCTCTGTCAGGTATTGTTGTTTAGACTTCACATACCTTATTCTTTTCATACCCCAATATACTAAAAAAATCTCATTAGATGAGCAGAGGTAATGGGTTACGCTATATTACACGAGTAAGGAGCAAATACGAGAAGTTGTTTTTTTTACCCCCACCGGCCCCTGTTTTATACGGTTTTTGCAGAACGGTTTGCCTTTTGCCGTACGCCGTACACGGCACGTGTATAGCAGAGGAGGCGAGCACGGAATGGTTATGGTCATAAAGGTGGAGCCTAGCACGATACTATTATGATATTATATATGAACTTTAAATTAATAATAACTTAAATAATATATAATGACTAAAGTAAAAAAAGTAAATAGTAAAAAAGAATCTAAGAGAAGCATAGTATCTAAAAGATTTGTAATAAGAAAGAAGTTAGTAGGTCAAGGCTTAATCATCAAGTACACAAATTACGATGGCAAAGTATGTGATTACGACCACGATAAAGTGTACAAAGAGAATCAAGAGAGATTCGATAGCATGGCGTGTTTCAAGAAGTATAAAATATATACTCAAAGCTTCAACCTACCAAGGTTTGTTAGAGACATGAAATCATACATCTAATATGTTGTTAGTTTAGTTCGAGGGTCTGTTACTTGCAGGCCTTCAACTAAGCTCACTCATCTATCCACCTGATAACCCAAGTAGCTAGGCCGGCGAAAGGGCAGGTGCGTATAGCATGTATAGCAAAAAACGAGTGAAGTGAGCCACCCATCCGTACTCTACCGCGGACCGAGCACGATTCTATACTGATATAATAAGTAAAAGTGTGACAGTAGGGTGTTATTATTTATATTATACTACCTAACGTCACCTTTTTCCTCTTTACTCACAGTAAGAGAGAAAGCTTAATACCTGTACACTACTAATCTACGTTTAAACAAAACTACTACTTTATCATTACGGGTTGAATACGGATTTACAATGATATTATAAGTGAACTAAAAATAATAATAATATGAAATTCTATTGGAATAGTGATACGTTAGAGTATTTTAAAAATAACCTTTCTAAAATAAATGACTTTGTAAAATACGAGTGTGATTTAGAAGAAGGTGAAACTGAGGAAATGTTAATTAAAGATTTAAAAGAGCAAATTAAAAACTTAAAGTAATGTGGAAATTAATAGATTTAAAATTGAATTTAGTAGAATTACCAAATGGCAAGTGGTCAAATGGCTATACTATAAAAGATGGGCAAGTATATGACCCAGAAACAGAAACGTGGAATGAATTAAAAGATAGATATGATAGTATATAGAAATGGTAAAGATGTAACCAGAGAAGTACTCGACCGACTTATGTTAAAATGGAAAGACGGTACAGTAACTTATAAAGATAATAAAGGTAAAACAGTAACAAAGAAAATCGAGTCTGATACGAAGCAGTGATGATATAAATATAAAACATGAAAACATTTGACAGACATAAAAAAAATTTAAGACAAGTTGGAGATGCAATTTGGTCTTATAGTACACACGTAGCAACTTTAGTTTATAACAGTAAAAAGCTGCAATACGAATTACATCAACACGGTTGGTGGTCGGTAACGACTCAAAGACATATAAATTATGTGGCAAATTATTATGATATAAATGTAGTTGTTACTAATTATGATAATCCTAACTATTCAGCTTAACAATAAAAGAAGATGAGTAAATATAAAAATTTAGCAGAACTTAATAGACTCGCTGACGAAATGTTTGCGGAGTTTGGATTTCACTCATTAACAGATGATGAGAAAGAAACAGTATTAAAACATTACATAAGTAAATATTTAGACGATGGAATGGTATCAAAATAAAATAAACGGTGAATGTTATAACTGTGGTCACACAATATTAACATCAATTGTAAGTGATGATATATGCGGTGATATATGCCTAAGATGTGGCGAAGAGCAGATCGAAGCTGACACGATTGAGTATTGATATAAAAGTAAATGATTAATATGAAACATTATCCAACTAAAAAGCAATTAAAAATACTTGACTCAACTGAATTAATTGAAATAATTCAAGAGCTCAAAAGTGAAGTTAAAAGAATGAATAAATTTACATACTGGACTAAATTAGATTAATATGACAAGCAATAATATAAAAGAGTGGCTATCTGAAGCAGAGCAAGCCTCTAAAGACTACCAAGAAGATTGTATTGACACGATCGTTACCGATATAAATTGGGAACTAATGAGTAAAGACTACGAGTTTGAGGACTGGCATATTAGTGACCAAATGAATTACTATGTTGAAAACCAATGTATCTACTCATCTGATTGTAAAAAAATCTTAAAGACTCTTAACTACGATATATGGGCTGACGACCCTATGCATGGTATGAGAGCAAACAGTGAAATGCAAGCAGCTATATGGGCTTTAGAAGGCGCTTTATATGGCGTTGATATTGAAACAATAATAAAAAGCAAATTAAACCTTAATAAAGATGGATAGAGAGTTAATAGAAATGGATATAAAAGAAGCAATCGGAAAGGTTGTGGATACATTAGAAAATCATAATTCTGATGCGTGGAGACCAGAAGGATATATGGATGGTAGAATACATGACTTGATACAGGACGCGGTAGTAAGTGCTATACACTCCATTGCTGATGACTTAAGTTACAAGTTTAAGTTAGGTAGTTACGCAAACGAACCTGACACGGAAGACGAATGATATTATATATGAAGTGATTTCATAATGAGTAAATGTCTGGCGGCGTGAAGCAAAACGGTGATATAAAAAGGTAATGCCAGATTCACCCTTTACTCTAATAATATTAGGTTGTTGGCTCCTAAGATAAATAGTTTAAAGGCTAAGACAGTATCTTCGCAATTATGCAAGACAGTATCTTCAGTATAAAACTAACCAACGTAATTCAGAAAGTAACAAGCTTTTTGTTCCTAAAATATAGCGACGTGGAGAAGTGGTATCTCGTTGGGCTCATAACCCAAAGGTCGGCAGTTCGAGTCTGTCCGTCGCAACTAAATGGAAATATGTAAAGAAGATCGGTTAATAACTCCTTTAATTCAGATTTCATTTAACTAGAGTTAATGATGATTAGCTCGTGGGTTACAAAGTAAATGGAGGCTCGCAGTCCGGCTTGTGAGCAGAGAGGTTCGAATCCTCTCGTACTTTCTATGAGAAAAGTAAGCAAAGAAGTTTTACTAGTTGATAGTAAAGCAATTAAACAAGTCTCGTATGATCGAGAAAAAAGAATACTATTAGTGTTGTTTCAAAACGGCACTATGTATTCATATTGGAAAGTACATGTACGTACCTTTCAAAGAATGCGTAATTGTCATTCTATAGGAAAGTTTTATAATAAGAACATAAAGAACGCGTACAGTCACACAAAGCAAAGTATAAAAATAATATAATGAAAAAAAATAAATTACCCTTACGTGATAATCAACTTATTACTGATGCTTTTGAAGATAATAAAGACGCTTTTAAAAGTATGATGGAATCATGCTACTGTTATGGTGGCTTATCAAAAAACAATAGTTACATATTAGAGTTTAGGAAAGAATTAGGTGATGACGCATGGAATGAAATATATGATGATTATAGTGAATTTTTAAAAAACAACTATACTGTTGAATACAATATAGGTAAAGACAGTGATGGTATAACATATAATAGATTGATTCCGATATTAAAAAAAGAAATTTGAAAGCAGAAGACTTTGGGTTTACTAATGAAGAGTTAGATGAAATAGATAACGTTGCCGCTGAATTTTTTAAAGATGAATACTTTAGAGAAGAAAGAGCTGGTTATACTATGACAATTTATGAGTTGGTTGATCTAATTCACACAAAATTACATCTCGATGAAACCACACTTATTAACGAAAAGTTAGATTTACTTGATAAGTTCCACCAAAATAAGTATATTCGTGCTGTAATCTACACTTCACTAGTACAGATTAGCAAAACTATTTACGAACACTATCTTAAAAATAAGTATGGAAAATGATACGCGAGAATGCGTTATCTGCCATCACTCATTTCAGGGTAGAGGCCATAATCCTTTTCCGGTTAAACAAGAAGGAGAATGTTGTGGAGGGTGTAACAACACTATAGTTATACCACACCGCATTGCACTATACACTGAAATCGGTGGTAGTTTAAGGTTTTAATGTCACACGACAATAGTATGCTAACGGACCCGACACGGATACCGAATGATATAATATACAAATAAAGTAAAATATGAAAAATTATAAAGAAACAAAAAGTACTGCATTAACAGAGGCGCTATTAAATATCGTATCTGAAAAACACTTCGACAAAAAGTATAACAAGCTAGATAGTTTCCAAAAAAACTATTGCGCTAAATATGTATTAGATTACATTAACAAGACTGACGCACTTAAATCTGAAATAGTATTATGAGTTACGCAGATACACCAATACATGAGCTTCCGCAGCCGGTAAGCTATGTAAAAGCAATTGAAGATTATTTTGGTACAGAAGTTGTTGTTACTGATGATATATATAATAGCAAATATAGAGGTTGGCATATATATATTTCTGAAGAAAGTATGGACGGCACAATAATGCATTATACTACTCAAGACACTTCTAAGTGTACTTATCTTGGTAATATGACTACTGACGTACAGGATCTTGTAGACGATTTAGAATCAGATATTAAGAGCGGTTATAAAGTTGCAATTCATACTTGGTTTGCTGATGAACTTGATAATGGTGGTACAGCTGAAGATATATGTGGAGAAGTATGGGACTACGCTTGCAAAGTTTCGCAGTTTGATGCAGAAAAAAAAGCTAAGTTAAACTTAAGTAATATTGAAGTAAATGAAGATTAACTTTACACCTTCGCCTGTTGCAATGCTTTTCAATAAACGAAAGGCAAAGCACAGAGCGTATGTAGGATCTCGCGTATGGGAACTGCATGATGAAATTAGCTGTATAACATTTAACTTGGATAAGCACCCTGATGCTGACGCGAATGAAATAATTGATGAAATCAAAAATAAATTGTGGTATTTAAGAAAATATCAGCGTTATTATAAAATATTAATAATGTGACAATAGATACAATAATTAATATAGTAGCACGCAAATGTCGCACGAAAGAAATCTTGAATATTTAAATAAACACAGAATAGTATATAGGCGCGATCCTATATTTGATAGACCAAACGAAGAAACAAAAGATTATAAGCTTTACACTGCTGGAACTCACGAGTGTTATGAGTTGTTTAGAAGCAAAGCTAAGATAACTTCTTTTAAATCTTTAAAGTGGCATCTATTAGTATTATGGTATTTAAATGATCACATAACTAAAAGTATGTTTTTAAAATTAGGAAAGCACATTACAAACAAGTCAAATGGATTTATTACATTCGTAATAGATGAGAACAGACTAGTAAACATGATTGAAAGTTTGTGGTCACAAGATTTGGATAAGCCTCCTAAAAATCGATTAAGAAAAATTATATTTAAAGATAGTTGTAAACTTGATCGTATTGAAAAGCTAAAGCTTGTTGGTAAAGTATTAGGACGAGGAAAAAAAGCAAGTGAAAGTGATATGTATGAAGCAATGCTATACATGCATGATGTAAGAAAAAAAATTACAGTTAAATCTTTAGCCACTCAACTTCAAGTAACTACACGTACCATCTTTAGAAACATGAGCAGCTCTTTAAAAGAAGAGAAACAAAGATTAAACGATGAAACATTACAGTGTAAAAAACTACATACGTTACAAAGAACAACTAACAGAAAGGTTATTTGAAGAATGTTGCAACTCAGAAACATCCCGAGAAGACTTAATAGAATGCGCAAGGCCTCTAGTCGAAGCTGTAGCGTGGAAGTTCGCGCTAACGTACCAAGCGTCGGGGGTGATGTCAATACTAGATTTGATACAGGAAGGTACAATAGGTTTGATAAACGCCGTAGACAGAATAGACTGGGACAAAGTTTATGGGACAGCGAAACCGGGGGAAGAACCACTTATGGTAAAAAGTTTTTTAAAGAAAAGAATAAAGGGTTCAATAAGAAGAGCGATCGATATAAACAGGGGGAGCATGAGGATACCAGAACACAGATTGAACGAAATCAGAAAGAACAGCAGCAACAAGGAAATGGTAAAAGTATTCTTCGACAGTATTTTTGTAAGCCTAGACGTCAACACTTCTACAGACGCAAATATTTTATTACAAATTCCAGACAACTCTACTACGTACAACATAAATATTTTAAATCAATACTTAATGGGTTTAATGAGATTATATTTAACAGAAACAGAATACAACGTACTGCGAATGAGTTATGGTTTAGATTGCGACAAGCTAAGCGCAAAAGAAATATCAGAAAAGCTGGGTATAAAAGGATCAGCATCTTACGTAAGAGTATCACAAATAAAAAAAGACGGTATCGACAAACTAATAAAAAACGTTGAGCCAGACCAAGTTGTTGATTATTTAAGTTAACACGAGCCAGACACGAGTACAAGTTGATATATAAAGCATGTACAACTACGAGAAAAAAATGATCGCTATATTATTGATTGCAGACACATTAAATGAGCATGAAATAATTAGGCTTATCAAAAAATTAACTAAAAAAATAAAAACAAATGACAAAGAGCGAATTACTTAATGAGTTATACAAAAAGTATGGTCTTGATAAAGAAGACACCTTTAGAAGCCCCCAAGGTTGGACTATAATTACAAGAGCAGGTATTGATAAAATACAAGCTCAAGCGGATATTGATATTACATTTGATTGTATAGAATATACTCCGGGTGTTTCAGCTGCTGTAAAAGCTTCCGCTGAGTGGAATAGTAGAAAACTGGAAACATATGGCGAAGCTAATGAAAAAAATTGCAGACAAAGTTATGTTCTTGCAATGGCAGAAAAGAGGGCTATGTCAAGAATTACCCTTAAATTAACAGGATTTTACGCACTAGGCGCGTTTGGTGAAGATGAATCAGATGATTTTAAAAAGCCAAGGCAATCAGCACCAGATCATGTTAAAATGACACTATAATGCAAAGACACAAAATCCTTAAAATGCTTGAAGACGACGACCAATATTATAATGGTATTGGCCGTGAGTTTTTAAGTAATTCAAATATACAAATATTACAAAACGACCCTACTAAACTAAAAGAGCCTACGCCAAATCATGTAAATTTCGTGATTGGAAGGTATGTGCATACCGCAATACTTGAACCTAATAAATTAAAAAATTTTAAAATTATAGAGTCAAGCACACGGAATACGAAAAAATATAGAGAACTATCTGAAGGGGAAATATGTTTACTACAACATGAAGTTGATAAGATTGAGAACATGGTAGAAAAAATAGAAAAAAATAAATACTTTGGTGAATTAATTTCAGGAATGAATATTGAATATGAAGTTCCGAATATTATGCAAATAGAGGATTTATGGTGGAAATGCAAAGCTGATATTGTGAACCACGATGACAAGCTTATCGTTGATTTAAAAACGACAAGTGATATTAATTTATTCAAACCAAGATGTAAAAAATATAACTATGACAGTCAGGCATATATATACTCCTCTATGTTTGGTTATGAATTTTTATTTTTAGTGATTGATAAGAATACATTAAAGACAGGTATCTTTGAATGCTCTACTGAGTTTTACGAATCGGGTCAACGTAAAGTAAAGGAAGCAGCTGATACTTATAAACTGTTTTACGAAACAGAGAACTTTGACCCTAATCAATATTTTATAACCAAAACATTATAATATGGCAGGAATTCTAAAAGGAAACCTAGATGTTACTAAAATACCAAAAGATAAAATCTATAATGGTAAAAAAGGTAAATACATTCCAGTCGTTGTTGCAATCAATAACGAAATGGATCAGTTTGGAAATAACGGTTCTGTAACCGTAGACCAATCCAAAGAAGAACGAGAAGCGAAAGAGCCTAAAGTTTATTTAGGTAACATCAAAGTCGTTTGGACTGACGGAGAGGCTATGCCCGCTGCACAACAGCAAGGCCAGTCACAATCCGCGCCTGTACCTCAGGCAGCCGCTGCACCAGCAGATGATGATCTTCCGTTTTAATACGGGGTCAACACGAAGCAGCAATGATATAACAACCGACAAACAATTATGTTAGTCATAATAATTAGTTTATAGTTTATGTTAAATACGGTAGAGGTTAATGGTTTTTTTGTCGAAAATTTCAATCAATATAATCTACCCGTTGGTAAAGCAGAGAGTGTTTGTCCTCTTTGCTCTCACCAACGTAAATCTGAAAACAAGAAAAAAAAATGTGCAAGTTTAGACTGGGAAAGAGGTTTAGGCACTTGTCATAACTGCAACAAAACATTTCAATTACATACTTACCAAAGAAAAGGAGGAACAGATCAAGAATATATAAAGCCTTCTTATGATACAGAAAATCATAAACCAGTAGAAACCAAGGCTTTACAGTGGTTTAAATCAAGAGGTATATCTAAAAAAACTGTTCAAGAGCTTAATATTTCAGAGGGGCTAGAGTACATGCCGCAAACCGGTAAAAAAGAAAACACTATCAAGTTTAACTACATGATAAGTGACCAGCTCATCAACATTAAATATAGAGACGCAAGAAAAAACTTTAAGTTATATAAAGGGGCAGAAAAAGTATTCTATAATATAAATAGTATAATAGGTTATAATTGGTGTGTTATAGTAGAAGGTGAAATGGATGTTTGTGCTATACACGAAGTTGGTATTCCTAATGTAATTTCGGTTCCAAACGGGGCTACGCTTAATACAAATAATTTAGATTATTTAGATAATTGTATTGATTATTTTGCTGATAAAGAAAAAATTATTATAGCAGTTGACAATGATGCAGCTGGTATAGCTTTAAAACAAGAATTAATAAGACGATTAGGTTCTGAGGTTTGTTATACAGTTGATTTTGATAAACATAAAGATGCAAACGAAGTATTATTAGAAGATCCTACATCTTTAATTAATATAATCGAAAAAGCTTCTCCTGTACCGTTAGAAAATGTTACAACCTTTAAAGATTTGGAAGATGACTTACAAGACTTTGTTAAAAATGGTTTTAAGCCGGGATTTCAGATTGGGATTAATAACTTTGATAATATCTTCAGCACTTACACTGGTCAGTTTATTACTGTTACTGGTATACCGAGTAGTGGTAAAAGTGATTTCGTTGATCAAATGGTTATTGGGTATAACATAGGCCACGATTGGAAGATAGGCTTTGCTTCACCTGAAAACGCGCCAACGTATTTACATGCACATAAAATTATGCGTAAAATATGGGGGGGTATGCCTTCACATGAGGATATTGATGGAGATAAATGGAAAGAGGTTTCAAATCATATAAATGAAAACTATTATTTTATAGATCTTGAAGTGCCCTCGCTTGAAGCTGTGTTAAGAAAAGGCGCAGAGCTTGTAAAACGTAAAGGTATCAAATGTTTAGTTATTGATCCCTTTAATAAAATTAGGGACGTGGACGCTAATAGTATGGACGTAAACACTTATACATTAGAATATTTAACTAAAATTGAACAGTTTGCAAAACGATATGATGTTTTAGTAATTATAGTTGCGCACCCTACAAAAATGTATAAAGATAGTTCAGGTAAAATCGAAGAACCTACTATGTACAATATTAAAGGTGGAGGTGAATGGTATGACGCAAGTTATCACGGCTTATTAGTGCATAGAGATTATGAAAATAAAACAACAAAAGTAAAAGTATTAAAAGTAAAATTTCAAAATTTAGGTGAAAACGGTGCGGAATGTTTTTTTACTTGGGAACCAAAAAGCGGTTCATATATACCGCGTATAGAGGAAGATGCAGAATTGAACAGCCCTTTACCTTGGGAAAATGGATAGATTTACTATATTTGTATGTGCCTGTCTTTATACTTTACCGCAATATAAAATTCAACATGGGTACTTATAGTTCAACTCGCCTTGAAAATAAAGCATGGGATTATTGTGTAAGAAACAACATAAGAATATTTCCTGTGTGTGTAGAGAATGGGAAATCATGGAAGATTGGAATTAATTTAGGTCCTTACAAAAAAGGAGAAAAACCAAACTTATCACCTGATGTATATGGCCCCGGTGAAATACAAAAACAAATATATAAAGCAAGCGTTTACTATTATAATAAGTACGGATTGAACACGAAAACCAATTGATAATAAAAACAATGATATACGAAGAACAATATAGAAAACTACTAATTGACATAATAAAGAACGGCGACTTGCGTAAAGATAGAACAGGTGTTGGCACAAAAGCTTTATTTCATAAACAATTAAGTATACAGCTTCTTACAGAAAGTAAATTAGGGTTAACTAAAATTACAGGTAAAAACTTTCCAATATTAAAAGGTAAGCACATGAGCCAAAAAATATTTGACACAGAGTTTGAATGGTTTATGCGCGGCGAAACAAATATTCAAAGGTTTAAAGATAATGATGTTCACATATGGGACAACTGGGCCACGCCTGAAGGCGATTTAGGTCCTGTTTATGGTTATCAATTAAGAAACTTTAATGGAGAAGATATAGACCAATTAAAAGATCTTATAGATAATATAAATGCAGACAGACATAGCAGGCGCCATGTAATAAGTTTATGGAACCCTGCTATGACGGAGCAAATGGCTCTGCCCCCTTGTTATTTGTATTTTCAATTTTATGTATACCAAGGTAAACTTAATATGTTTGTAGTTCAAAGGTCGGGGGATATGTTTTTAGGTATACCTTATGATATTTGTTTATTTACAAAAATTATGTTATATGTTGCTTCTGAAACAAACACTTTACCTAATAAATTAGATGTGTCTATAATTGACGCGCATATATATACAAATCATTTTGACGCAGTAGGAAAATATATAGAGCAAACAAATTATAAAGATGATTGTTCTTTTACATATGAAAGTGGTAACTTGGTGTTGCATGACTATAAACCTGGTCCAATAATTAAAGCAGAAGTAGCAATATAATGTATTACTTATATCACATTCCTGGGAAAAAAATAGGAGTAACAACAAACCTATTAAAACGCGTAACTAAAACGCAAGGTTACAAATCAGGTGAGTATGAAATTTTACTCAGCTCTGACGATATAGATTTTATATCAGATCAAGAAAGAGAACTACAAAAAAAGTTTGGATACAAAGTAGATATAACCCCATATAATAAATTATTAAAGACTAAAAAAGAAATGAAAATTAATATTACTGAACAAACAACTACTTTTCCCTGCCCGCGTGTTCATTTAGCAGATGCCTTAATAGAAAACGACGGCATGACATGGGAAACCACATTAGGTGAATTTAAAAATACAGAAGAAACAAGAGTATGGATATTAGCAAATGCTAAAAAGTCTATGTTTAATAATGAAAAATGTTTTATATACAACAAAGCATATTATGAAGAATTTTTATTCCAAACAAATGGAAGAAATATATTTGATCGTATAAGGGCTTGGGCAAAAGAAAGAAATATATATACTCACGGAGATATTAAAACGCAGCTATTAAAGTTGTACGAAGAAACAGGGGAGCTTTCTGAAGCAGTTTTAAAAGAAGATAAACAAGAAACAATAGATGCTATTGGAGACTGTGTTGTTGTGTTGACTAATCTATCTGAACATTTAGGTGTTAATATAGAAGAGTGTATTGAACAAGCTTATCAAGAAATTAAAAATAGAAAAGGTAAAATGGTTAACGGAACATTTGTAAAAGATGAGTAAAAGAGGATACGATTTTAGAGACCCTATCATACAAAAAGTGGTAGAAAAGTTTATATCAAGATCTAACGTGGGGTTTAATAAATATAAAGTTACACTTGATGAAGATAGCAAGTCAATTAACGAATGGCTTGAAAACATACAAGAAGAACTTATGGATGCTGTTAACTATATAGAAAAGCTTAAGTCTATATTAACAGATGATTTACAAGAAGCATTGTTAAAGCATTATGATAAAAAGAATAAGACGTAGTAAAAAACGGGGGCCTGTTGTATCTAAAAAGGTTACATATGATGGAATTAAATTTGCGTCGGGTTTAGAAAAATATATGTATATTGCATTAAAGCAAAATAGTATTAAGGCTAAGTATGAAAAAAGAACTTTTGTTTTAATTCCTGAATTTTACTTTAATAATGAAAGTTATGAAAGAACAGCAAACGCTAAAGGTGAATTTAAAAACAGGGGCGTTAAAAAAATACAATCAATAAAATATACCCCTGACTTTGAAGGTGAAGGGTTCATAATTGAATGTAAAGGTCGTGCAAACGAAACGTTTTCTATGCGGTGGAAATTGTTTAAAAAATATATTACACAACAACTTCCGGGTATTGTACTTTACAAACCCCAAAACCAAAAAGAATGCGACAAAACAGTGAAGCTAATATTAGAGTCTCAAAAGCAATTGCAAGGCAAAAATATAAAGAAAGACAAATAAATAAATATACTAATTGGGCTATGGAAAGTAGAGGTTATTTAAAATGGCATGAGTTAGTAACAATTCAAGATAAACACGGGATAAAAGTTTATGATTAAACTATGAAAGAAAACAAACCAGATTGGGAAATACATATTGGATTTTATCCTGGAATATTATTAGGAGTGCGTAGTTATAAAATGGGAAAATATGATGATCACGTGTTGTATTTACCCCTTGTAGACTTTTGTTTAACAATTTATAAAAAATAATATGGAATTAAATCAAATTAAAAATTTACTAATAGATTTATTTAAAAATGATTTTAGTAAAAAAAATAGACAAAGACATAACGTATATCAAAGAGCGGTATTTTTTAAATTATGTAGAGAACTTACCCCGTATGCTTTAACAGATATAGGAAACATAATCGATAAAGACCATGCGTCGGTTTTACATGGATTAAAATTGTTTGATAATTTTAAAAATTGGGGGGAAGACATATATTTATCAATATATAATGAAGCACGATTAAAATTAAAGCAAAGATATAATTTTGCTAATCCTCATCTTAATATGACTGTAGAAGAAAGGTATAAAGAACTTTTTATGAATCATATAATACTTAAAGAAAAATATTATAAAACTAAAGAAGAATTAAATAAAATTCGTAACTTTAATATATCTGAAAATCAAATAGTTAATAATGGCATATACAATAGGTGATATAGAAAAAATAGTAGAGTTTAAATCGTGGTCTAAAAAAAGAAAAATTGACACTTTGCTTGAAATAGATGCTGATTTATATTGCAACTTAGGTAAAGAGTCTTCTAAAACAGAAATACAAAATATAAAAATTCAATCTAGAAAAATATATAGACTTATAAAAACTATAGACGAGTATAGTGGTAAATTGTTATTAAGAAACGAAGCAAGATGAAAATGAAATTAACAGATTATGTTATTTGTTTTTTCATAATACTTTTATTTATTTTAGCAGCATCTTGTAGTAAAGAAGACAGCCAATGCTATGAGTATTATTATTATGATGAAGAATTAGTAAATGAATGTGAGCTAGGGATATGCACGCAGATAGTACAAGAAATAACAACCTGTATAAGTCATGAAAGAAAATAAATTAATTTTAATGGCACGTAATTTACAACGTTTAGAAGAAACAGTAGATCAGCTTATTAGAGAAGTAGTTAAAACCCAGAATATGACTATAGGAACATTAGAAGTTATAAAAAGAATGAAAGGGTATGAAGAGGCGGTTGAAACGCTTAAGAAAGAAAATAAAAAAGAAAGTAAAAAGGAATCTTAATTAATTGCTTTTCATATTAATTAGTCAGGGAAGGGGCACGGTTTTGTGCTCCTTTTTGTTTATACTGTCTTTAACACGTTGTTGCTCGTGCCAATATTTAGAGGGATATTTTTCTGAAATATAACCTATAACACTACTCTTAATAGTATAACAAGAAACAAAAGTTAGCAATACACATACAAGCAAAAGCTTTTTATATAATGCTATACACTGCTTTTCCATTTTTTCTTTCAGCTTTTAAACAACGTTTTCTGTTTTGATCCTCTGATACATAACTGATATGCACCCAGTCTGGATTTTTATCATTACCAAATTCCCATATAAGTTGATCAAAATTTAAGTTGTCTTTTATATAATTATACATTTCTGCGTTTGTTTTATACCCAAACGTATCATCAATATCAATTGCTCTGCCTTCACAGTGTTGCGACCTAGAACTTCCGCCTATCGCTTTATTCAAAGCAACACATCTATAAAAAGAATTAATTTTTATTGGGCCACGAGCCCAGTCTCTTAATGGTTCAAATATATTTAAAGCAACAGCCTCCATGTTTGCTAACTGATAGTTGTCCGGTATGTTATCAATGTTTAGCCGAGTAGCAGTGTTTGACAGCACTCCCTCTCTATAAGATATGTGAGGACTAATATTTTTCATTTTATTTTGTTTTCAATATAGTTCGTTGAGCTTTTTTGTTTTTAGAATCTTTAAGTTCCCATTCACTCCAGCCTATAAGTTGAAAAGCTCTTACCCAATTATCTAAATCCCTGTCCATAGCTCCTTGTATATTCTCAAGTTTTCTTTGAACTCTATCTAAAGGAATATTTAATATAGACGCTACATTTATAGCCGCTTCTACTGAATCAGGTATGTCGTTTTCATATTTACCTATTTCCATTAAAGCTTTAACTTTTCTTGCTTTATGATCTAATGGCGGTGAAATATCAGTTATTGCTAGAAGAACATTAGAAGAGTCTTGCCTCCACTCGTCTTTTTGTTTTTCTTTGTAATATGCAAGCCCAGTATTTTTAATCATCGAAATTACAGCTCCTGTAAAACCAAGACCTCGTAAAACCGAATCAGACATATTATTTACAACCCTTGGAACTTTATCGCTATTTAACACCGCTTGTAACTTTGTTTCGTCTTCTTCTGCTTCTGCAGCAAACAAAGCGTTTTGTAAAAAGTTAAATATAAGGTTTTGGACTGCCATATAATAAACAATTTTAGATATATTGGTTTTTGCATCTCCCCTGTTGTTTATTAAATCATTTGCAGCTTTTTTAGTAAGCCTTGTATATTGAAAAGGTGTATTAGCAAACGCAAACACTAATCTACCAAAATCGCTTGCTTGAATATTTGATATTCTTGACGCGTCAGAAGATTGTTGAGAATCATTAGCTATTTGCCTCCAATCATTATATGCTTTAGATTCAGCATTTTTTTCAGATAAACCTTCTTTTAAGTAAGTATTTAACCTATTTCTATAAAATGTTGCTCCTCCCCCAGCTATAGCCAAGCTATCTGCTATTTGAGTTGGTATAAATCCGGCTTTTAATATTGTGGCCATTATAGCTTTAAACTTATTATCACTCTTTACGGCATCTGCAAGTTCAGCTTCTTGAATATTAATTTTTAACCCGTTTCTTCTATTAACTAAAAAATCAGAGTTTAATAATCTTATTAAATCTTTTGTGTATTGAGGAGCGTTTGCTAACGCTTTGCCGGCTTGCAATGGATTATTATCCGACCAGTTTAAATAGTTAGCCGCAGAAATTAATTGCAAAGAAGCAGAGCGCATATTAAAAAACATAATTGTTCCAACCGAACCGTTTATAAAATCTAAAGTACCGTTTACTATTTTACTATCTGTAACTCTTCTATTAGTTCCTGACTTCATTCTTGCAATAACACCTTCTAAGTTTTTTACATAATCAGTTCCAAACGCAGCGGTTAACTTTGTTTTGTTTTTATCGTTTAGTATTAGATTTATATTTTTATTCCATGTTTCTAAATACTTAGATCTTTTATTTTTATTAATACTATTAGATAAATCAACCCCAATATTTCCTGCAAACCAATTATTATCCGGCTCTGGATACTTATCTGATTTATTGGCTCTAATCAACCCAAAAGCAAATTTTCTTAAATCATTATTTTTTTCTACATAGTTAACTAACTTATTAGAATTAGTTTTACTAATATTAGGAACTGCCATGCCTTGCTGTTTCCAAATAAACATTCTAACAGCATCTTCAACCGTAAAAGCGTCTAATCCTATGCTAGATAAATTTTTGTCTAATTTTTCAGGAGTAGCTTTAATTTCTTTTTTAAGCTCTCTATATCTTTTTAATAAAGCTCTTCTATCAATTTCTAAATTTGAAATACCTCTATCATAAGGATCTAAAAACTTTTCTTTTATAAACTTAAGATCTGCATCACCCTGCTTCCCTGTGCCGGCTGTTTTTTGCAGTAAGCCATAAAAATCTTCTGCGCTATACGGCAAAAATATATTCCATTTGTTTTTGTAATTACTTTTTTTACCAAGATTAGCTGCTAAAGCAAAGTCTTTATCGCTTCTTACAACTGCAGCGTCTTTTGATTTACGATCAAGCATTTCTGAAAACTCTGCTGGGGCTGACTTTGAAAATTTAATATATAAGTTATTGTTTCTTTTGTCAGTTACAATAGCTTTTTCAACATCCGCGTTCAAACCTTTATTTATATCATAAACGCTTCCATTAGTTAAATTAATTCCGCTTTGTACTATATTAACGTCATCTTCATTTAAAACGTCTTTTAACCTTGAAGTAATAAAGTCTTTATTAGGTATTTCAACTTTGCCATGTAACTTTTCTATAGCGTCTGCTTGATTTTTGTCAATTATAAATACGCCATTAGTATTAAACATTTTATCTATAGCTTTTTCTAATATTTTTTTACCTTTTGCGTCTCCTTTTATAAATGCAGCTAAAAAGTTATCACCCTCTTGCCCTAGCATAAAATCTTCTCCCAATGCTTCTATAGGTTTTGCGTGTTCAGCATAAGGAGTGGTTACGTTTTTAGCAACATGCGTAATAAAAGCTGATTCTCTAAAAGGAGTAAATGTATTACCTCCTTTAAACATCATTGTTGCAAACCTTACAGCAAACTTTTTACGAGTATTTTCGTTTGGTGTTCCTTTGCCATTTTCTACAAAATCATAAAGCGAAAGTAAAATTCTTTTATATTGTGGCCTAATAGTTTCCGAAACATATTTATTATGCGCATTTACTTTAGAAAAATTTCCGTTATTTATATCGTTAATTAATTCTTTTATTTCAAACTTTTTTACTTGTTCTGCCCCTGCAAAAGTTGAGAATGGTGCTGTAATTCTTTTTATACCGTTTATTTCTTCCTGTCCTCTTGGCCCTTTTTCAAAACCTAAAAAATTATCAATGTTTCCGGCTAAATCATCCGATATGGTTTTATCTACCATTTGCCTATAAACATTTTGAGTTAATGCGTCGGTTTTAATGTCAGCAATATTTAAATATTCAGAAGCAAAAGCTTTAAATACATCGTGGTACTCATTATTTATTCGTTTTTTACCGTATTTAGTTGTCCATGATTTTGCAGCTAATTTGTCATTAGTTAATCTATTTGCAACATAATCATATGCTTTGTCTTGCTGCAAGGGGTCTCCAAACACGCCTAGTTTTAAAGGCCTAGGATCATCTCCTTTTTTTGCACCTTTTAAATTAAAAGTGCCGAGGCTTAAAACAATTTTATTTCTAAACGCAGTGTTTAAATCATTTTCTATATCAGCTACGTATTTTTTTGGTATGTCAAAATATTGCACGAAAGCAGTTCCAAAATCAAGATTTTCATTTATTTTAAAAGAACCGGTAGGATTCATTAACTTTGTAATAGCAGGAAGAGCATTATTTATTTTTTGTAATAAAGCAAAATCTTCTGACTCTGCAATCCAATTGTCTAAGGCATTACTTTTGCTATACTTAGTAAATCTTCCTCTTTGTATGTTCATTTCAAATTCTTGCATGAATTCTTTTACAGCAGTTTCCTGTGTTAAAGGTATTTTTTCTTGTACAGTAGGATCATTTAAAGCTTCCATTGATTCATCAAATGCTATTTCTTTAGCAAGAGTGTTTATTATAAAAGCTTTTCTTTGCACAGAGTTAGAATGCTTTTTTGCAAATTCATTTAAAAAAGCTTCCTCAATTTGCTTAAATGGTTTCTTTTTAAATACTAAGTTACCTGCGTATGATTTTTTACCCGTAAAGCTTTCAAGAACCCTAACAGGTTTTCCGTTTTTATCAAACTGTTGGTTTAAAAATAAATTCTTTAGTGCTTGGCTTTTAGTTAAATCAGCTAAAGGCATTATATCATATAAAGCCTCTGCATTTAATTTTATATAACCATTATAATCAGGAGGGCTATAAGCTCTTAATTCATTTGAAACATCATCAAATAACATGTTTCTTACAGCAAGTTTATATTTTTCTCTAAAGTTTTTCCCTTTTTTAATGTCAATTTGAGGAAGCATTGTACCTAAAATCTTTTTTGATGCATTTAAAGCTTTAAGTTGTAACTCACTTGATAGGTTTGCTCTATCTAATATATTTCTTTTTTCTTGTGTTTTTGCTACTGCTAATTCTTGTTGTTGTGTTTCTTCTCTTTCAACTTGTTCTGGCAGTGTTTCTGCTGCTGCTACATCTACTTTTTCTGTAACATCATCTGTAAATTTTTGTCCAAATAAATCACTTGCCATTTTATTCATTCTTAAAGGAAGTAATTTTCCAACATAACCTGATAGCTCACCACGTCCGTCAAAGCTGTTTACAAGGTCTATAACGCCTCCTTTTTCATACAGAGCATTTTGTACTAAGTCTTCTTTTAAAACGCTGAAATCAGGCACGTTTTTATATTTGTTAATTAATTTATTTACTAAAGGCTCATATAGCTGTGTAAGATCAAACGGTGACGCTCCTGCTTTATAAGCGTCGTCTATTTCTTTTGATTTAGATTTTTTAATAACAACATCACCAGGAGTTACTAATTCTATAGCTTCTGGAGCTATAAGTTTTACCCCTAAAACTTTATCTGACTTTCTTACATTTGATGTATAGTTTCTAATAAAATTAAAAACCTCTTTTCCATTAGTCATTTTTACAGAGCCAAAACCTAAACCATTCAATACTTTATTATATGTGTTTGCAAGCTTTGTCCCTATTCCTTCTTCTTTTACGGTAACTTTTTCTTTACTAACTATATCAGAAAATATAGTAAAATATTCTTCTAGTGCACCTTCTTCTAAAGTTCCGTCTTTATTAGTATAGTTTTGTTTTATTTTTTGGTCTATCCTGCTTAATATATTAGAGTTTCCAGATTCTACCAAATATGATTTAAATGAATCTACAAGAGGAGTTAAACTAGCGTTATCAGTTTTAAAATATTTTGAAATTAAATAATGAAGCTTTTCATGACCTAATACATTCGTTTGGTTAGTAGTTATTGCTACAGGTTCATTTATTACAATTTCAGCTTGATCCCCTTCCTTTGCTTTGCTAATAAATATTCCGTCAGAAGTTTTAAATTTAGGGTTTTGTTCAGCGTAAGTATTAACTTCTTCTTCTGTTTTTAAAACTTTTACATTTAAATCTTTAATATTACTATCTCTTTGTGAAGCTTTAATTCTTTCAATAGTTGAAGAGCTTCTTTTCATGCCGTCTGTTATAGCCTGCTCTGTTTCTATATCTATACCAAACTTTTCATATGCTGCAATATCTTCAAGCTTTTTGTATTCATTTTTTATTTCTTTAGCTATATTTTCTTTTTGATTTTGCGTTTTAGTGTAGTTTTTATTATATAACTTATTGTACCCTAAATTAATATTGTCTATTGCTTTAGCATATGCTATTTTTTCTTTTGGGTTTAATGCGTTAAAAGCATTGACTGCGTTTTGTTTTGAAATAGATATTTCTTCTTCTATCCCTTTAATTTCATTGTCTAAACTTTTTTTGTTCTTTTTTGTTTTAGATATTTCTTTTTGAGATATTAAATCTAGTTTTTTAAGTTCTAAATCAACCACTTTCTTTTTTACAGAATTCGGTGCAATATGAAGCGCAACGTTTTGATTTGTTGGATCACTTGAGTTTATTGTAATACTTGATGCTCCAGAACCTAAAACTAAACCTACGGCAAACTCATCTACCATCTGCCTACCTATATTACGCCAATCATCTTTTGTAATATTATCATCATAAGCTACTGCTTGAATTGTTTCATTTAATCCAGTAGCTGCTGCTTCTGTAATACCTTCTCCAAATGCTCTTTGAGCAAATTTCAAACCTATATTTTTATTAGCTTCTCTAACCAACTGCTCGTTAGCCCCAGTTTTTGCAAACGCTCTTGCTCCTTTTAAAATTTTTACACCTATTCTTTCTGAAGCAGCCTCTATACCTCCTTGCACATTTGAAATTAAAAAAGCTGTATGTATAGAAGATTCAGGATTTTCTTCCATAGTTCTTTCAAAAGCGCCACCTGCAGCAGATGCTCCAAGCGCGGTAACACCCCCTATACCTGTAAATGCTACTGCTAGCGAAGGTAAAGCTGTAAAAGCCTCATTAATTACTTTATCAGACATTTCGCCTAGTCTGCCTTGTTTAAATAAATCTCCTGTATTTGCTTGTGAGCCGTCGTCATTGTAGTATTTACGGCCTATATCGGTAAGAATGCTATTAAATTTTTTCCATTCAGAAGTATTAATAAGTCCTTGATCTTCTTCTAAAGGTTCTATATTTGATCGTATAATTTTTTGAGCTTGTCCAGCAGCCATAGCAGCAGGAGAAGCCATAGGCCCCCCTACTTGCATTCCAGCGTCTATATATTCAACAATATTTCTTACTAAGCCACTAGCTCCCCCTACAAACTGCAACGCAGCTTTTTTTATTGGTTTAGGTGCAGCTGCAGGCCCAATATTAGTAGCATTAATTATAGCATTAATTTGCGCTTGTCTTTTATCTTCTTGTTCTTCAAGCTCTTGTCTTGTTAAGGGTGGTGATTCCAAAGAAGTATTTACCAAATTGGAATCCCCATCGGCTGGCACATTTTTTGGTGTTATCGTTACAGCCTTTTCCGCAACACCCGTTTGCTTTCCCGCAGTGTCGCTTATTTCTTCTATGAGCTGGGCATTGGGAAATTCTTGTAAAAATCCTGCTACTTCAGACTCTGGAAGTGAATAGGTTTTACCGTTTACCGTATATCTAAATTTTTTCATGTAATGCTATTTGTTATTCTTTTTCTTCAAATTGAGCGTATTTGCTAATCCCAAAAAGCTCTGATATTAATGCTGTAAATTTAACAGGGTCATTTGCTGTTTTTTCGTAAATATCTTTTAATTCATCTGCGCTAACCTTAATATCTTCTACTTGTAATCTAAATGATAATAAGTCAAACAAAGAAGTATCTTCTGTAATTTTTATTTGTGTTTTAGCACCTTTAGCAATAGGCGCACCTAAAATTTCTTTTTCTATATTAGCGTAATATAAAGGAGCTTCTTCGCTCCCGTATAAAGCAAATGCTCCAAAGTCGTCAGCTTTTTTATCTGTTACTCTTTCTATACGCATCCCTAGATTGTCTTCCATATATGTTTGAAGTGCTTGAACATTGTCTGCTGTTTTAATATTTAAATTGTATTTATCATTAGGATTTATTTTTGGGCCCACTTCATTTGTTTTTAATAGAGGCATAGTTATCTGACTATTAAGGCCGTTTTGTAGTCCTCCATATAGTGTAGATATTGCTTCAAGCTTTGAGTTTATAGTATTTATTTCTTTATCAGAAGGAGTTGATACTTTTAAAGGTGCTGTTTTTTGACCTGTTTGTATTCTTCCTGTACCTGAAAAGAATCTATTACCAGCTGTAGTTGATTTAATACTTCTCATAATTAAATCTTGTTCAGCCGCGTCTAAAGCAATTTTAGAAACAGAAACATCTTCACCTTTTATGGTTTTAATTGTTACGTCTGATTTAAATGGTGTTTTTAACTTTTCAGTTAATTCTTCTACGTTTTCTATTCCATATTTTTTTGCCATTACAGCTGCTGTTTGTGCAATTCTTGTTTCATATTCGCCTAAACCACCATGCATTTCATCTAAATAGTGTGATTCTATTTCTTTGTCTGTAAAAACAATTTGACCCGATGCTAAAGCTGATATACCATTATTTACAAGATTTAATTTGTTTGCATCTGAAATTTGAGCAAATGTTTTAACTATTTGTATGCCCGCTTTTTTATTTACAATTGGCTTACTAGTAGTAGTTTCAATCATATCATTAGCGTTTTGCATTGCTAATATACCTAAATTTTTAAGTTTTTTACCCATATCTCCGTCTACAGCATAATTGTTTCTTAATATAACATTTTCTGCTCTAGCAGAGCGCAATTTTGAATAATCAAACTCTATTGTATTTCCATCTTGAGCTGTATATTTAAATACAGTTTTACCTTCTTCGTTACGAGTTAGCTGTAAATTATATTCATTAGGATTTTCTATAGCTTCTTTTAATCCAAAAATTTCATGATCATTACGTCCGGATAACATGTTTTTATTTGTTTCAATAAAGGTTATTACTTTATTTAAAGATTCACTTGCACCAGCAGCATCGTAAATTTCTTGATTTAAATTGTTTTTAAACGTGTTATATTCTTTTGCGTCTATTTTACCATTAGCATATGCTTTTTCATTTTCATACCAAGCGTCCGCGTTTTTTTGCAGGTGCTCTTCAAACATGGTTTCAAAGCTCCCCGCTTTCGTGTTTATTAAATTACGCACGTTTTGCTGATACATAGAGGTAGACTCAGCCATTCTAGCTTTTGTTCTTTTTTGTGTTTCTAAAGCTGAAACAATGGGTTGAATAGCACTTTGTACCATACTGGCTCCATATTGCATGTTTTTTGCAAATATTTCTCCATAGTTAGGCGGTGTAATTATTTTTGGATTTCTATAACTCATTTTTTTTAATTTTTATCCTCCAGGTTTTATTGCTGCAGCTCCTAATGATC
>Ga0222718_10000917_pt1 | contig 30044 bp, 22 predicted proteins | sample C33_27DmetaG_FD_165045 | JGI IMG/M metagenome (GOLD analysis project Ga0222718, IMG submission 165045) | Estuarine water microbial communities from San Francisco Bay, California, United States - C33_27D | ecosystem: Environmental > Aquatic > Marine > Unclassified | place: USA: California...
AGTATCTGCGGCGATTGGGGATGCGTTGGGAGTATCATGCTTTTTTGTTTGAAGGGTTCTGGCAACTCGGCTGCGTGTTCACTATTCTCAAAGGGTTATAGGACAAGCTCTAATGTGAACAGAACTCATAGAGCACTGCCGATGTTGCTGGCAGTTTGAGGAAGAAACAGACGAAACCAATGAGGAGAAGTGGTCGTTGATGCTGCTATGCAATCACTATCGCGGTCGATAAATCAATTGATGTTGATATTCCAAAAAAATAAGCGGGCGACCAAATCAATGGTCGTCCGCTTTTTCGTTTCATAAAATGTTAAGCAAGAATCTTAGAGGGTCCAACCGCTACGGTATTCACGTCCGAGAAACTGATTCGCCTCTGGCATGTTTGTCACTTTCATGTTTTTGGCATCCCATTCGATGGGCTTACCAGCTCGCATGGCAACATTTCCAAGAAGAATGGTTTCCGTCAAGCGGCCCGCGTAGTCAAAGTTTGACATCGCATCGGGGCCGCCACCAATGGCGTTGACGAGTTCACCCATTTGCTTGTAGTCAGGGTTTCCTTTGACCTGACAGCGAGGAATAGACGGCTCAGGTTTTTTATACCCATCGTAATGCTCTTTAGGGAGAAGGACATACTCGGCCCCGTAATCATTAGGCGAGTAGAGAGTCCCTTTGTCGCCGATGATGCACGATCCACTACTGCTCATTTTTTCGCCGTGAATCAATGCCGGGTCGGGAAGTTTGCCGCCGTCATACCAATGCAGTTTGACGGGACCACGATCAGGCGTCGCTGGGAAATCAAAGACAATCTGTGAGTTTTTCGGGAAGGACTCACCTTCGACGATTCCTGAACTCTCTGCAGAAACCGTTGTGGGGTCAAACAAGCTTAACGCCATCACTGCCATATTCGCAGTGTGACAAGCCATGTCTCCCAGAGCGCCTGTTCCGAAATCGACCCAACCGCGCCAGGCAAATGGGTGATACTTGGAAGAATATGGACGTTCTGGTGCGGGGCCGAGGAAGAGATCCCAATTGACATGATCTGGTTTCTTTTCTGGTTCCGGTCGTCCGGTTCCTTGAGCCCATACAGGGCGATTCGTCCAAACATGCACGTCGGTGACTTTTCCTAGATCACCGGACCGAACAACTTCTGCCGCCTCACGCAGACCGTCATGCGAAGTTCCCTGGTTGCCCATTTGGGTTTTCACGCCGTACTCGGCAGCGATTTCTCGCATGGCACGTGCTTCGTGGACTGACCAAGTGAGGGGCTTCTGGCAATAAACGTGTTTCTTTAGTCGCATTGCCATGACGCTGGCTGCTGCGTGCGAGTGGTCGGGTGTGACAACGGTCACAGCATCAACCTTGTCGGCAATGGCGTCGAACATTTTACGATAATCGTTGAATGTTTCTGCGGTGCTGTAGTTTTTAGCCATGGCATCGAGATGTCTCTGGTCGATGTCGCAAAGCCCGACAATGTTACCGAATCGTCCCGCATTGGTCGTGTCGACACGTCCTTTGCCACCGACACCAATACAGGCGAAGTTGATTTTTTCGAGCGATGATTTGGCAATCGATTGTTCTTGAGAGCCGGTCACAAACCAGGCTGCACTGGCGGCAGCCCCTGTGGTTTTCATGAAATCACGACGTGTTGTCTGCTGTGTCATTCGCGGAATCCTCGATGTATATGTGTGTAGTGACTCTGTAGAGTTCATCTCGTGGGATTGATCTCTCCAGAAGCTTCAAAATTCCAGTATAGCGGATTTTTTTACACTGAAACAGTATTATTTCTCATGAATGAAAAGAACAAGAGAGACACTTAGGCGAATTGTACAGGAAGAGAAGAGCAACTCGAAGACCATTCTCGATGAATCATCTCTTATCGGAGGTGTTTCTAGGGAGTGGTGCGTATAATTGGCTTGAGCATCCACCAACACCGGTCCTTCCGTTTCAATGAATATCCATGATTCAGATTCTGAGCCTCAACCATTTGTTGTGGAGTCCACTCTGCTTCAGGGAGTTGCTTTCCAGCATCCCGAAGAAGCTGCACGCTGTGTCCGATCAATGATTTCCATGAGTCCGCAGGAAGAAGCGGTTTTCGAATTTTTGCCGAAGTTGATTAAGGCCGTTGAGCAAACCGCAAATCCTGATTTGTGTCTCTCGCAGTTTGAGCGATTCTTGACAGCCTCCCGAGATCGCACACATTCGATGAAACTTTTGGCTGAGAATCCTCGAACTGTGGAAATCTTGGTTCGAATATTTCTGAACAGCCAATACTTAAGTCAAATCCTGTTTCGAATTCCCGATTCGATTTACCTGTTCGCAGTTCGTGAACATTTGGTGGAATTGAAGAGTCGAGAGCAATATCGGGACGAAGCAGTGAATGCTGCAAAAAATGATTCCACTTACCAGGACAAGTTGAACGCATTTCGTCGCTATCAACATGAGCAAATATTGCGATTGGGGACTTGTGATGCATTTGGCTTGATGGATTTGAGAACTATCACTGTGCAGTTATCGCTACTCGCAGACGGTCTTGTGCAAGGTTGCCTCTATTTGATTAGTCAGGAATTGGAGACTTCGCTTGAGGGATTTGTTGTTTTCGCTTGCGGGAAACTGGGGGGGGAAGAGCTTAATTATAGTTCTGATATCGACTTGTTGTTCTTATCTGATGGTGACCCAACGGTCTTTTGGCCTATCGGCCAGAAATTGATCCAGGCTCTCAGCAATGCAACGGCAGAAGGATTCCTTTATCGCGTTGATATGCGATTACGTCCTTGGGGCGCATCGGGACCGTTAGTGAATTCGGTCGATGCTCATGTCGAGTATTTGAGCACCGTTGCGCGGCAATGGGAGCGTCAAGCGTTGTTGAAGGCTCGCGTAATCGCGGGAGATCAGCGAGTTGGTGCGAATTTTCTCAAACGAATCGATCAACTCATCTATCAGCGACCTCCCGAAAATCTGCAAGAGTTGATTCGTTTGACCAAGCAGGAAATTGAATCCAAACTTTCTGAAAAGGGAAGTGTCTGGGGGGAAGTGAAGTCCGGCGCAGGCTCGATCCGTGACGTAGAATTCATCACGCAATATCTTCAGCTCAAGCATGCCGGTGATCGTCCAGAGCTCAGGACATTCAATACCCTCGAAGGATTAATACGATTGGCTGATTACGGGTTCATTCGTTCGGATGAATATCGACAACTTTCCACGGGCTATTTATTCCTGAGGAATGTTGAGCATGCTTTACAGTTGATGCACAACAAACAGCTTCATCAATTACCCCGAGAGGATGAGGCACTACTTGCGATTGCCTTGAGATTGGACTTCCCTTCTCATGAGCAATTTTCACAACAATACGACTCTCATTCGGCGTCGATTCGTAAGATATTCCAAACGTACCTTGGCGATGAGCAGGACGAAGACATTCTGCAGGAAAGCCGTTCGGCTGATCGGCTTCTTGCAAAGTTGGCACTGTCGGAACCTGATTACCCTTCGGTTTTTAGTGAAGAAGAAAGAGTTCAGCATCTCAAGTTACTGTCGGAGTTAAATGCAGAATGTCCTGTCGCAATATCCGTTCGGCAGCTTGAAAATGAGCAAACGTGGCAACTGACGGTTGTGGGCTATGATGGTCGAGGTGTTCTGGCATTGATCTGTGGTTTATTGTTCGCAGGAGACTGGAACGTGCTGGAAGGGCGTGTTTTTACTGATGGAGATGTTTCCGCATCAGAAGTCGGTGATGAACTTGGCGCAGGACGAAATCCGTTGTTTCTGAATTATTTCAAGGTACAACAACAGTCACCCAACATTAACGGGAAGCTCAAAGAATGGGCGTCTTATGAAGCAGAGCTGATCAAACAGGTTTTACGGCTTAAGGGCAATGAGGAGAAGGTGGCACATGCTTCCGTCGCTCGTCAGTCTGCTCTACGAGTGGGGCGAGAGACACCGAAGGAGTCTCTCAGTGCGTTGCAGCCTGTCCGGTATCAACTCGACAATGTGACTGATCCGCAACGCACCATCATGCACATTCAATCGGTCGATACTCCGGGTTTTTTGTATGAGTTAACGAACGCATTAACACTCTCAAATGTCAATATTGTGCGGATGATTATCGGTTCCGAAGGCGAGCTTGTGCAGGACACAATGTTCATCACGGATCGAGATGGAAACAAACTGAAAAACGATCATCAGCTTCGTGAGCTTACGACGACTGTTCTTCTGGTCAAACATTGTATGCATCTGTTACCGTCTGCTCCCAATCCCGAAAATGCCTGGCTTCATCTGCGAGAATTTCTCGATCAGCTCTTTCAACAGCCAGATTGGTACGAGCAAATGGGTGATCTGGAAAAGCCGGAGGGATTAGAATCGTTAACTCAAATTTTGGGAGTCAGTAATCATTTGTGGCAGGACTTCTTACGGCTTCATCACGATAGTGTCTTGCCGTTTGTTCAAAATGTGGACCAACTCTCCGAAGAGAAGACGATCATTGATCTTCGAGAGGAACTTGACGGGATGTTGTCACAGGCGACAACTTATGAAGCCCAAAAAAAGCAACTGAATCAATTCAAAGATCGCGAAACATTTCGAACAGACATGCGACATATTCTTGGGTATATCCCTGAGTTTGGCCGGTTTTCAGAAGAGTTGACCTGTATTTGTGAAGTGGTGCTTCAGAGTGCATTACAGATTGCACAATCCCACATAGATACGCGTTACGGATATCCGATTGATGAAAACACAGGGCAGCCTTGTCCCCTTGCGATCTTGGCACTGGGCAAGTGTGGGGGACGAGAACTCGGTTTTGCTTCTGATATCGAGTTAATGTTTCTCTACGAAGGTCGAGGAAAAACCCAAGGACCGCGAGTGATTCGCGAGTCCTATTATTTCGAGCGATTGATCAAACAGTTTCGAGATCTCATCGTGGCAAGGCGTGAAGGAATCTTTGAACTCGATTTTCGACTTCGTCCGTACGGCTCCGCCGGATCATTGGCGGTCTCTGTTGAGGCATTCAAAAAATACTTCGCACCTGATGGTCCTGCTTGGCCATTTGAGCGGCAGGCACTCGTGAAGCTTAGACCTATTGCCGGGCATAAGTCGCTCTCGCATAAAATACTCGCGTTGCGAGATCAGGATATCTACTGTGGTCAATCGTTTGATATTAAAGCGATGCATGGTATGCGGGAAAAACAAATCATGCAGTTGGTTGATGCAGGGGGAATTAATGCTAAATTGAGTCCCGGTGGGCTTGTCGATATCGAGTATCTTGTACAAGGATTGCAGATCGCACATGGTGAGAAGCTGGCTTCAATTCGAGTGCCTCACACGATGAAGGCTCTGGAAAAACTTTGCGATGCCCGAATTCTGACCCATCAACAGTCAGAAGACTTAATAGAGGCCTATGAGTTTTTGAGAAACTTGATTGATTCTCTCAGGATGGTGCGGGGAAATGCTCGCGATTTGGCCATTCCTCCCGTTGATTCCGACGAATATGAATTTCTTGCGAGACGGCTCGGTTATTCGGAGCACCCGGCTGAACTTTTGGCAGACTTCGAGTCATTCAGTACACGTGTGCTCGAGCTAACCCGACAGCTTGAAGAAGATCGACTTTTTCAGTCGCCATCCCGTCAAAAGTGAAGATGTAACCTCTTGAATTGCCTATATTTGAGTAAGTTCTACAAATCTTTTGAAATATCTGTCCAGAACTCCTCCAAGAAACAGATTAACGGATAGACCCTCAGTGAGCGGTTTCAGAGTGGTTTTTACCGTTCATTCGCTGAATTATGCGATAAAAAACTATTCTGGAATGCGAATTGCACATGTTTGTCTTGCAGGTTTTTCGATTTGATATTGATGAAATCTTGAAATGTCAAAAAATTACAATTTGACTTCAAACCTGCACACTGGTAGAACACTACTCACGATGGATAGCCTCTTTAGGATGTCTAGAACTGGGTAAATTATGGAAGGTGATATTTCTCACCTCCGGGACTATCCGTCACCACTAACGAAGGAGAAAGTTGAATGCGTACGATTTCAAAACGACTCTTCGCTGCTGTTGGAGCTTTAGCAATTGTCGGGGCCGCAATTATGGCACCCGAAGCACAAGCTCGTCCACAGTACCTGAAGGGCTTCATTACAGCCTATCCCGATCTCGCGGATGGTGCCAAAATGAAGAAGTGTGGACTGTGTCACCCGAAAGACAAGAAGATGCGCCTTGATTACGGTAAGGCCGTCGGCTCGGGTCTCACAAAGAAAAATGAGAAAGGTGCCGAAGCCATTGGTGCCGCACTTAAAAAAGGTGAAGGCGTCAAAAGCAGCGGTGGAAAAACTTTCGGCGAGATGATCAAAGATGGCAAATTGCCTGAGTGATTGTTCGCGAAAGATATTTTCATGATGACATGATCGGCCGACTCGTTATTGATACGGGTCGGTCGTTTTTTCGTGCGCAAAGAATTGTGACCTCTTCGATTTGACCTGGATTACGCATGCCTCGTATAATGCATCTCTACGAAAATGCAGTGTTACCTTCCTGAATTCTCCCGCCTTATAGACTTCACTTTCGTTGTGGATCAATCATGATGAACGCGATTATTTCCTGCGCGATGTTGAATCGGAATGCCCTCAAGCTATTCACGATTCTGGTGGCATTCGTTCCCGGTCCTGTTCGAGCTGAAGAGACGACTTCTCCGGGCCAAGCGATTTACAACAAAATGTGCATCGACTGCCATGGGAAGCAGGGAGAGGGGGTGGAGTCTGTCTATTCTCAGTCTCTGATTGGCGATCTCTCCATTCAAGAATTAACGGCCTATATCGAAAAGACCATGCCGGAAGGTGAGCCCGAAAAATGTGTCGGTGATGATGCGGAATCCGTGGCTCGCTACATCCACGAGTCGTTCTATTCCGTGACGGCTCAAGCCAGAAACCAGAAAGCACGTATCGATCTCTCCCGTCTGACGGTTGATCAATATCGGAACAGCGTGATCGATCTGGTGCAAAGTTTTACGTGGCGTCGCTCTCTCGGAGAAAAACGAGGTTTGCGAGCCGAGTATTTCAAGTCACGTCGTCGCTCAAAGGACAACCGTGTTGTGGAGCGAATCGATGAGCGTGTGGAGTTCGATTTTGGGAATGAGCCTCAGTTTTTGTCGGAACTCATCAAAAAGCAGGACGAGGAGAAAGCGAATCAGGCGGAAAAACAGGATGAGAAAGATAAGAATCCTCCGGTTCAGGATGAGTATTCCGTCACCTGGAGCGGGAGCTTGTATGCCCCCGATACGGGGCTTTACCGACTGAATTTCAAAACGAAAAACTCGGGTCAGCTTTGGTTCAACAATGAGCGAGAACCGCTTATTGATGCCCGCGTCAAATCAGGTGATCAGACAGATTATACTGCGAGCGTGATACTTCAGGCCGGACGACTTTACCCCCTTCGTATTGAATACTTCAAAAACAAAACAGAGCAGGAGGGATCAGTGCAGCTTCGCTGGACTCGTCCGCACCATACCGAAGAGCTTGTTTCAACTCGATACTTGGTGCCTGAGTCCTCGTCGTGGACGATCCTCATCGATACGCCATTTCCACCAGATGACAAAAGTGTTGGCTACGAACGTGGGACATCCGTCTCACCAGAATGGGACGATGCAACCACTTTTGCGGCATTAGAAGTCGCCGACAAGATTCTGGAGAAGATTGAGAGTCTGGCCAAGTTGCCAAAGCAAAAAGAGAAACATCGCGAGCTGTTGAAACAGTTTTGTGAGTCGTTCACAGAGCGAGCGTTTCGGCGTCCTTTGTCTGCGCAAGACCGGACGCTTTATATTGATCATCAGTTTGATCAGGCAGAATCAGACTTGATTGCCGTGAAGCGTGTGATTTTGCTCACGCTCAAGTCTCCCCGCTTTCTTTTCCCCGGTGCTGCCAACCCGGACTTCGATGATTTTCGAGTTGCAGAATGGTTATCGTTGGCAATCTGGGATTCGCTTCCCGATGAACGGTTATTGCAAGCAGCCGCAGCGGGCAAGTTATCCGAACAAAGAGAGATCGAATTGCAAGTCCGTCGTATGATGCAGGATGATCGTACGCGAGCGAAAATGAGAAGTTTCTTCCATCAATGGTTGAATGTGGATCATTATCACGATCTCTCCAAAGCTGAGGGGTTGTACCCAGGATTTAGTGCGGAGTTGCTTGCCGATCAACGCACGTCATTGGACTTGTTCGTCGATGAGGTCGTTTGGAGCGAGTCTTCCGACTATCGTCTATTGTTGCGGTCGGCGCAATATCCTTTGAATGGTCGCTTGGCCAACTATTACGGTGTTCCTCATCCTGGACATTCCGAGTTTCAAACCGTCTCGCTCGAACCTGACCAAAGAGCCGGTTTGCTCACTCATCCGTTTTTGTTGACGGGATTAGCGTACGACGATGCGAGTTCTCCGATTCACCGCGGAGTGTTTATGTCGCGTTCGCTCTTGGGACGATTTCTGAAACCGCCTCCGATTGCCGTTGCTCCGCTTCCCGTCGATTTGCATCCCGGCATGACAACACGGGAACGAGTTGCCAAGCAGACTTCCTCGGCGACATGTATGGCATGTCATGGAATGATCAATGAACTCGGATTCACACTCGAGCATTTTGACGCGGTCGGTAAATATCGCGAAACAGAGTTCGAGAAACCCGTCAATGTTGCGGGGCAGTATCTGAATCGACAGGGAGAGAAGACCGAGTTTCAGGGAGCAAGAGGGCTTTCCGAATATCTGGTTTCCAGCGAAGAAGCCCACAATGCGTTTGTCGAACAGATGTTCCAGTTCGTCAACAAACAGCCGATTCAGGCATTTGGTGCAGAGACCTTGCAAAAGCTACGATCCGAATTTGTGGCCAACGGGTTTCATATTCGTCAGTTGATAGGAGATATTGCTATAGAATCAGCGATCATCGCCCGAAGACAAAAAGAGAGATAATCCTCTAATCACAAGGCATATTCCGCTTGTGACACGGACACGCTCGCATATAATAGAGTTTAGGCACATCGTGCTCCTACCCCCTAAATTCCTTCCACAATCAGGCCTCCCATGAATCACCATTCGCGTCGTGAATTCCTGAAACATTTCGGTATTGGAGCGGCATCTCTGCCGTTTCTTGGGAATCTTCCCAGTTTGGGATTCGCAGATTCGACTCAACGAAAACAGCGACTTGTGGTGATGTTCAGTCCCAACGGGATTGTTCCCAAGAATTTCTGGCCGGATGAAGAAGGAGCGGATTTCAAACTGAAATCGATCATGAATCCGTTAGCCGCTTATCAGGATCGTATGCTGATCCTAAACGGCCTTTGTGACAAAATTCGTGGGGACGGTGATTCTCACATGAGGGGAATGGGATGTCTGCTGACCGGGACTGAATTGTTTCCTGGCAATATTCAAGGTGGCTCGCACACTCCAGCGGGATGGGCGAGTGGCCATTCGATCGATCAAGAGATTAAACGCTTTCTGCAGGGGAAACAGGAGTCACAAACACGCTTCGGTTCATTAGAGTTTGGTGTGGTCGTCCCCGAACGAGCCGACACTTGGACACGCATGGTTTATAGCGGTCCCAATAAGCCTATCGCTCCCATTGATGACCCGTATCAAATGTTTTCGAAGCTTTACGGTCAGTTGAAAGACCGGAATAGTCTCAAAAGCATTCTCGACGAACTTCAGACGGACCTCGGCAAAATTCGCAACCTTGTCAGCGCCGAAGATCGTAAGCTACTCGATCAGCAAGCTTCATTTGTTCGAGATATGGAACGTGAGCTACAACATGAGAACCCATCCGAGGTTGGGCATGCAGTTCCCGAGTTAGAGCTGGGCGTCCAAGACACCAACGATAACATGCCCAAAATATCCAAGATGCAAATTGATCTGATGATCAACAGTTTTCAGGCTGATTTTTCACGCATCGCCACCTTACAATACACCAACTCAGTGGGTCAGGCTCGGATGAGATGGTTGGGAGTCGAAGAGGGACATCATCAGCTCTCACACGAACCGGACGACAACAATGACGCCCAAGAGAAATTGACGAAGATCAACACCTGGTATGCCGAGCAATTGGCCTATCTGGTTAAGCGTCTCGACGAAACTCCCGAACCGGGTGGTCCCGGATCGATGCTCGATAATACGCAAATTGTCTGGACTAACGAACTGGGTAAAGGAAACTCCCACACGCTGAACGATATTCCATTCGTGCTGATTGGTGGTGGGTGTGACTTCAAAACAGGCCGGTCGTTGAAGCTGAAAAATGTCCCCCATAACAGGCTGTTGATGTCATTTGCTCACGGGTTTGGTCATCATATTGAACAGTTTGGAAATCCAGATCACTGTGGGGATGGACCTCTCGAACTCGCTTAAGGCTAGACGGGTTGTGAGGAACTGATGCTCGTTTCTGAAGAGAGCTGGATTCGATTCGGCAGTTTCGTTGCCGTTCTTTTGGCGATGAATCTGTGGGAGTGGCTCGCCCCCCGGCGGCAGAGGAAGGTTCGAAACTCACCAAGGCTTTGGAGTAACTATCTACTTGCAGTATTGAACACTTTAGTTCTTCGAATTGCGACTCCGCTTTCTGCTGTGGCTATGGCAGTGATGAGCGAGGAGCACCAGTTCGGTCTGTTATACTTCTTCGGAACTGAAAAAATAGTCAATGTTGTTGCGACGATCTTGTTACTCGACCTGATCATTTACAGTCAGCATGTACTCTTTCATATCATGCCTGTGTGTTGGCGAATCCATCAGGTTCATCATGCCGACTTGGATCTCGATGTTAGCTCAGGTTTACGATTCCATACTCTGGAAATTCTGTTGTCGATGGCGATCAAGATGGGAGCGGTCGCCATGCTTGGAGCTTCAGTACTGGGAGTGATTCTGTTCGAGGTGATTCTCAATGCGACAGCCATGTTCAACCATAGTAATGTGAAGATGCCCCTGAAACTCGATGCGGTTCTCAGGAGGTTTATAGTGACTCCTGATATGCATCGAGTTCATCATTCTATCTACAGGGATGAGACCAACAGCAATTTCGGGTTTAACCTGTCTTGCTGGGATCGACTGTTTCGGACTTATCTTGAGCAGCCCCGAGATGGACACGAAGAAATGCAAATCGGGTTAAGTGAGTGCCGAGACGAAAAAATAGCTGAGCGTTTGTGGGGCATGCTGAAGATGCCATTCGGAAAAAACGGCGACGCTGGCGAATAAGAGGTCGAATTTTACTCTTCGGCTGCTTCATCTTCTGCCGCTGGTAGCGGTTCTTGCTTCAATGCATACAGCGGGTTCTTGCCGAAAGCATTTTCGCATTTGGGGCATTTTGCTTTGGCAATTCCTTTGCCGGTTTTCCCGCCAATATTTTCTTTCTTACGCCCATCTTCACTGACAGTCAGCCCGCATGCCTGGCATTTCCACCCGACGAGTTCGATCTCCTGTTCGGAATCGTTTTCGTAGAACACGATATGATTCAAAGATTTAATCGGTTCGTCCGTATAATGGCAGAGTGAAGGAGTCGTTTTGTCCTGCAAGGGAATTTGGTCGACTTCAAATTCAAGCTCAATCCCACACTGTTTTTGTAACTGTTCTCGCAGTTTACGGAACTGACTGAGTGTCAGCGCCAGAAACTCGAGTTTGTTGTCTTCGCGTTTGGGAACTCGAACTCCGATCAGTCCCGGTCCAAAGACATCGACTCCACCCAGAATAGATTCGTGGGCATAGGCGGTGGGATGAACGACGGCAAGTTGTTTCAAGTCATCGAGACTGAAGAAGTGGTTGTTTTCACCGGGAGCTTTCTTGAGACCTTTGTCCAGCGAGAGGTATTCGAATAATTCTTTACGAAGCTCTTCCGGTTTGGAGGCTCCTCCGAAGAGTCCCCCCTTTTTCGACAACGAGATCAGCAGCATTCCTTCTTCGCTCAAGCAGATATCAATTGTCTCGAATGTTTTCGCCAGACTTCCTTGTTTGAGTTTCAGCTTTCCGGGATCAACATGGTGGAGATGCAGATCTGCAAAGTGTGACTCGGGGGCACTCATCGCCTGAGCCTCGGTGGACTCATTATCGCCTGACTTCTTCTCTGATTTTGTTACGGGGACAGTGAATGCCGATTTACACTTTGGGCAGCGTCCCACACGACCGCGGTGTCGTTCCTGAACTTCGATGCGATGCCCATTTGGGCAATAGACGAGCACCGAGCCGGGACGCACTTTCACACTTTTTTGAGTTCGCTTTTGTTGAGTTTTACGCATTTGTTCTGTTTGAGCGATTTCCCATAGCGCTTCACCACCGGTCGCTATCGAATGGTCTTCTCCCGTGGACTCTCCCTTGGACTCAGTGGGAGTAGGGCGAGAGTCGTCTGATGCCTTGTCTTCACTCTCTGCGGGTTCCGCAACGGCATAACTATCGTCAGAAGGTTCCTCGGGTTTGGTTTCGGGAGGAGTGGTCTGTTTTTCTTCATCCGGCTCGTTGGATGCTAACGGCTCTAGTATCTCGGGGGCAGGATTTGTTGATTTTGGTGAGGCATTATCATCACTGGCCAATTCAAAGTCGCCATCTTCTGCATAGAGAGCGACATCATCACCCAAGTCGAAATCAGCCTCCTGATCGGTTGATCGATCCCGTGAACGCGAAGCCGCTTTGGCATCCTCTTCAACATCTTCTCTGGCGTCCGAATAAATAACGGGGCGGTCTTGTGAGATCATCTCTTGGTATTTTTGTTCAATATCGGCGCGCATAAATGCTTGGCAATTCCAGCATCGCACCACGCCCACGCGAACATGTTCTCCACAATTTGGACACGAGACCTCAGATTTTTCCTGGGTCGATTGGTTGTTGTCAGTGGGCTGCGAATCCAAGTTCTTTTTCTCCTTCGCTCTCGGTGCGCTCGATTCACTCGGTAAAGGAACAATCGCGCATCCGATTCCGAACGATCAACTAAGGAATTTCGGACGACAAAAAAGTATGATCAATCTATCAATCTGCAATTTCAAAAACGAATAATCAGTAGATAACAGACAGCTATTACTCAGGTTAGGAAGAACTCCCTCCCTGTGATCTTCTAGTCTATCATCTGTTGTGGGGGAATTCAGCTTTGTTTTTCATGGAGTTTGAGACTGAATGAGTGTTTTTTTCGATAATCCGTAGAATCCTTCCCATTCCCTGCGCATTCCAGGGGACGATGGAGGGCAGAATATTCAGAAATCAAGTCTCTGTCTACACTTCTGTTGTCTTTCTGATTCTCCCAATATGGTTTCCGTCATTGTACGATGTGTGCTGATTTTCATAGACGTTCCGTAGGTGAAGGCTGTTAGACCTGTGATTGAACTGAAAAATGTGAGTCTCCAGTCGGGTGAATTCCAACTGAAGAATCTTTCTCTCGACATTAAAACTGGCGAATATGCCATCGTGACGGGACAAAGTGGGTGCGGTAAAACGACCCTCATGGAAGGGATTTGTGGTCTGCGTCCTCTCTGTACCGGAGAAATATGGTTGCAAGGACGAAATGTTTCTCGTAGCTCCCCGGCTGAGCGTGGAATTGGATTTGTCCCACAGGATGCTGCGCTGTTTGACTCGATGAGGGTTCGGGAGCAGATTGGGTTTGCTTTGAAGCTTCGGAAAGCGACCGAAATGGAAATAACAACTCGAGTCCAGCAACTTGCAGAGCAAATGAATATTGTCGGTCTTCTTGATCGACTGCCAGTCGGACTGTCGGGTGGTGAGCAGAAGCGAGTCGCATTGGCCAGAGCGCTTTGTGCGGAACCCAAAATATTGTGTCTGGATGAGCCTCTCAGCGCGTTGGATGATGACACACGCTATGAAATGATCGAATTGCTGAAATCGTTAAAGGGTGATTACACGGTTTTGCATATCACTCACAGCCGACACGAAGTTGAACAGTTAGCGACTCATTGCCTGTTATTGGAACAGGGTGCTATCAGATCTGTTTCAATCACATAAATAACGACTTTAAACTCTCCCCAATATTTGAAAAGTGAACTCGGAGTTGATTTACTCCGAGTTCGCTAAGAATCAAGTACCTTAAGAGCTTACGGTCTTTTTTTAAGATTCTGTTCTGGCGGACTCATCGTCCTTTTTTTTCATCTTCTTCGTCTTTACTGTTCGTCAGACGTTCGTCGTCCTTCCTTGTCTATTTCGTCGTTGAAAAGTAATTCATCCTTCTTGTCAGAGTCGTCTTTGTCGATGTCATCGGTAGCATTCGGCACAGACGAGGTTACAAACTCGGTCGCAAATCCAGACATGGGCGAAAGCATAAGACCTGAAACCACCAACCATGCACACATTGAAATCCATTTCATCTCAACGTCTCCTAAATTCGTGTTTGTCGGCGGGTGTCCGATCTGCGACCGAATCTTTCTTGTCCCGCTGACTGACATAAGAATATTACTGGATGTCGGCTTTCGCAAAATCACGAAAACCCCCTGCCGTTCCCTCAGAAATATCGAAGTTTCTGGGGAGTGTTAAACCCGACGGAAAGAGCATGATGTTTGGATACGTTGATGTCATAATGACAAGATCAAGAGATCAATATTCTCACTGCCATGTTACGGCTGAGGGGATACGATAGAAATTGTTGCAGATTTGACATGACTTTATGATTTGTAAAAATGAATCTGTCGATTGTCGATATTTCGAAAGGAACTCGTCATGCCGGTTGTATACTCCGCTGCCCATCCGACCGAAGCTCATCTCTGCCGACAATTTCTTGAAGATCAGGGGATCGAAGCTCGTGTTGACGGAGAACTTTTATGGCAAGCACGTGGCGAACTCCCTCCCAATGAGGCAACAAACCCGACAGTGTTGGTCTCTGACGAAAAATTCGAACAAGCTCGCTTGTTAGTAGTCGAGTTTGAAGCAAATCACGCAGCAGATCGTGAGTTGGATTCATGGTCCTGTTCTCAATGTGATGAAGATAACCCGGGCAGTTTCGATGAGTGCTGGAACTGTGGTGCGGCGATGGCATCAGAAACCTGAGAGGATATAGCGTGAATCATCCTCCTCAAGAGGGACAACAGTCGTTCATTCATAGTCTGCGGAATGCGGGACGTGGATTGTGTTTGCTCATTGCTGGAGAACGGAATTTCAGAATACATTTGTTGGTTGCGACATCTGTCTGTATTTGTGCTGGGGGACTTGGTTTTTCCCTGCTTAAATGGATCGTTCTACTGATCTCCATTACTCTCGTTCTTTTAGCCGAAGCTTTGAATTCTGCTATTGAAACGGTGGTTGACCTTGTTGAGCCCGAAAAACACCCTCTGGCTGGTCAGGCAAAAGATATTGCGGCTGCTGCGGTCTTGATTGCCTCCATCATCTCTGTGATTATCGGCGTACTATTATTTGGTCCGCCACTCTTGGCACTCATTGATCAATTGGTGAATTAAGGGAAACATGAAACTCAACACTCTCGCCGTGATGGTCGCCAGCACATTCTGCCTTTTTACCAGTCATAGGGCTTCTGCAGAGTCGATCACCGAAATCGAACCAAACATGATTCACATACGTCAGGCGGGGGATCGAGAATGGAGCGGATTTTCTGAGCAGGCGGATGCCAATGAATTCCGCGGTCGTTTTCTCTTGGGCCAGACTTTGTCTGGTCCCGGTGTCATCGGCTTTGAGCAACAGGACGTCAAACAGACGTGGATTGTTTCGCTCAATGGAGAGTCACTCGGACGATTGGCTCGCGATGAGAACGCGATGCGTGTGTTTTATGAAGTCCACCCAGATCAATTGACTCGCGGTTTGAACGAATTGCGGATATATACGACTTCGGATACTCCTGACGACATCCGCATTGGGCGAGCCGTTCTTGTCAATAATCCCCAGAAGGAATATTTGAATCAACGAACATTAAAGGTCCAGGTCAAGGAAGGAGGTCAACCTGTTCCCTGCCGATTGACGATCATCAATCAAGATGGTGCCTTGCAAACCACGGGGCTTAGCTCCTCTGAAAAATATGCGGTGAGGCCGGGAGTCCTCTATGTTGCTCAGGGCAGTGCTGAAATTGGTTTGCCACCAGGGCGATACACGGTCATTGCCAGTCGTGGTCCTGAGTACGAAATCGATCAACAGAAGGTTGATTTGCGTCAAGCGTTTGACGGCGAACTGGAGCTTTCTTTGTCTCGCGTGGTCGAGACATCGGGATGGCTTGCTTGTGACACGCACGTTCATACACTGACTCATTCCGGGCATGGCGATAGCATCGAGGATGAACGTATCTTGACGATTGCCGGTGAAGGGGTTGAGCTTCCCATCATTACCGAACATAACAAGCAAATCAGCTATGCGGATCGACAATCGAAATTAGGGATGAGCGAGTGGTACACTGTTGTGACGGGAAATGAAGTCACCACCAAATGGGGGCATTTTAATGTCTGGCCGGTGCAAGCAGGAGGAGTCATACCCGGATTTAAAGGGAAAGACTGGAAACAGATTTTCAAAGAGATCGAAGTGGCGACGCCTGAAATTATTATTCTCAATCACGCCGAAGATTTGCATTCCGGTTATCGTCCATTTGGGCGGAAAAATCGCCACCGCTTGACGGGTCATCATCTGGAGGGTTGGAAGCTGGAAGCGAATGCCATGGAAGTGGTAAATTCGGGGGCACAACAATCCGACCTCATGCAGCTTCCACGCGATTGGATGGTCTGTCTCAATCGAGGGCAGTTTTTGACACCGGTTGGGTGTAGCGATTCCCACGATGTTTCTCGCCATTTTGTGGGGCAAGGAAGAACCTACATTCAAGGAGGCGATGATAGGCTTGGTCAGATTGATACCGTTGCGGCAACACAGAGCTTTCGTGATGGGCGTGTGGTGGTCAGTTGCGGTTTAATTCCCATGGTGATGATCGAACAAAAATATGGGCCGGGAGATCTGGTTCCCAAGCAATCCAAGGATGAGTTAACTCTCAATTTGACCGTGAATACCCCCGATTGGATTGAGTGCAATCGATACGAGGTCTACCTCAATGGAGAATTGGTTCTAAAATACTCTTCAGATGAGGGAGCGATTGATGGCCTTGAAGAGGTGACATTGAATATTTCTGTTCCTGATCACGATGTTCATATTGAAGTGGCCGTATTTGGTCCCGGTGTTACTTCATTGCATTGGCCCATCGCCAAACCGTATCAGCCCGATCATCCAAATTGGAACTCACAAGTGTTCGGCATGACGGGGGCCATCTGGTATGACGGAAATGGAGATCAGAAACGTAATTGTGCGCGGGAAATTGCTGCCGGGATCTGGAAGACTACCGGTGAAGATGCTCAGGAAGCGATCAAACGCTTGAAAACTTACGACCGGGCTGTGGCGTTGCAGATGGCCGAATTGGTTCATGAGTCTGGTCACTCGTTTCAAACTCCCGAATTTCGGCGCTTTCTGGAAGAACAACCCAAACAGGTCGAGCGTGCGTTTGTTGATTATTGGGACGAGTGGCGTCAATCTGAAATTGCGCGCCTTGAAATGCCCCGCTAAGATGTTCCCATGCTGATACCGAATGATTCTCAATGACAAACCTGATAGACAAACTCAATCACAAAACCGCAAGCATTGGCATCATCGGTCTGGGATATGTCGGCCTACCTCTGGCCAATGCGTTTATACGTTCCGGCCTGAGTGTCTTGGGGTTTGATACCGATCCATTAAAGGTCGAAAAGCTTTCTCAGGGAGAAAGTTATATCAAGCATTTGGCGTCTGAAACGATTGCTGGATGGATTGAGAACGGGCAGTTTGAGGCAACGACCGAAATGTCTCGGCTCAATGAGCCCGACGTGTTGCTCATTTGTGTGCCCACGCCACTAACAGAAACACGTGACCCAGACTTAAAGTATGTGGAGTCAACAGCGCGCGAAATCTCAAAAGTTTTGCGGGCGGGACAACTTGTTGTCTTGGAAAGCACAACTTACCCCACGACAACACGAGATGTTCTCTTGCCAATACTGAGTGAATCGAGGCTGACTTGTGGGGCCGATTTTTATCTGGCCTACAGCCCCGAACGCGAAGACCCCGGAAATGAACAGTTTTCAGCGGATCGAATTCCTAAAGTTGTCGGAGGAGTCGATACGGCAAGCTTGGAGGCCGCAGTGGCGCTGTATCGGCAGGCGATTGTTGAGGTGATTCCGGTTTCCTCAACGGAAGTTGCCGAAGCCTGTAAAATCTTGGAGAATACCTACCGTGCCGTGAATATTGCCTTGGTCAACGAATTGAAAATGCTTTACGACCGAATGGGAATCGATGTTTGGGAAGTGATCGAAGCGGCGAAGACAAAACCGTTCGGCTTTCAGGCGTTTTACCCAGGCCCAGGTCTCGGTGGACATTGTATTCCAATAGACCCTTTTTATCTGACTTGGTTAGCGAGAAAGCAGGGGCTCAATACACGCTTCATTGAACTGGCGGGGGAAGTGAACTCTGCGATGCCCGACTATGTGATCACTCGATTGTCCGAGTTTTTGAATGAGCAGCGTAAGCCCATCAAGGGCTCTAAGATTTGTCTTCTGGGGGTGGCTTACAAGAAGAATGTTGACGACCCGCGTGAAAGTCCTTCATTCGTTTTGATGGAAAAACTTCTTGAGCGTGGTGCGGAAGTAACCTATCACGATCCGCACGTTTCTATATTGCCATCCATGCGTAAACACGATTTGCCCGAGATGAAGAGCATCGATTTGACGCAGGAGTTTCTGGAAAAGCAGGACGCGGTACTGATTGCCACGGATCACACGAATGTGGATTACGGATTGATTGTCCAAGCGGCACCTCTGGTGGTGGACACACGGAATGTGACGCAGGGAATTCAAGCCGTCAATGACAATATTCGACGTTGCTGACCTTAATCTGATGATGTTGCGAGTGCTTTTCTGCGTGGTCGGCACAACATCACTGTGCCGACTGCGATTAAGCTTAGTATCCACGCTGCAGGTTCGGGGGCAGAGGATGCTTCGGGAGCATCGAATTGGGTAAATGTTGGATATGCTGAATGGTTGACAGCCAGGCCTCCTAACAGGATTCGTTGAATATCTTGATAATTTGCTTCCGGGTTATCGTTCCAGTAATAGAAACTGTAATACTTGGCGGGAGTGTCGAAGCCCATCCAAATCGAGTTGTCTGTCATGTATTGACTACCTGCCAGATTTTCGTGATCAATATTGGATGTTCCCGGTGACGCCACTACTGAGTTCAGTCCATCGCGTGTTGCCTGTCCCAGATTCGCTCCGATGTCATAGGTTGCTTCCTTGCCCTCACCAATGTCTCGAAAACTTCCGTTGTGGCTCTCGGCATACATGATGTCGGTCCAGTCTCTGTTGTCTGGTTGGCCATCGTTATTCAGATCCCAACTGTGTCCTGTATCGACATCGTGCCAGAGTGCATTCAGCCAGCGTGATCGAGACAGTTCGACATCGATACGCACATAGTTCTCGATCACACCATTCAGGTTCTTGGAATTGGCAGAATTCTGATTTACGTTAAGGGCGTCCGTTGTTCCTGTGCTGATAGTTTGGAGATGGTCAGAGGCGTCTCCAAAATGTGTGACAGAACCATGATCAGAAACCGTCAATGTTAATTCGGTTCCATCATCCAGAATCGTGGCACCAGAGAATGTGGGAGCATCCAAAGACACAGGCCCTTGCCAACCTTGTTGCGGTCCACTTCCGTGATCCCAAGTCGTCGAAGAAAAGTTGATGATATCGGCTGTTCCTGTGACCGGAACAAGGCAGATGATGGCTGACAATACGAGAGATTGCTTAATCCGCAGGCTCAGCACTCGCACGTGTTTCAGGGGATTGGACATATTGCGGGACTTTTCAAAGAGAGACATTTCAGTATCGCACACCAGAGGATGACACATTGGATTCATACGTAAGTGGAAACCCTCAGAAATAGTCTTTACTTAGGGGGCTTCCCGGTCTGTTCTTTCGGCCTTGTCGAGGAGACTGAAAAATCAATCTGGAACGCTTATTCCACTGGCAGATTTCGGAGGTTGCGGGAAGTGGTTACTCAGACTGTACTTGTGCGAATTCGTCTGATATAATAATTGGGGCGCGTGGGAAATATCATGCCATCAGTCGACGACGAACATAATTTCTGCCTTCGTGTCGGCTAGTGCAGAAACTCTTGCCGGAGTGGCGGAATTGGCAGACGCACGGGACTTAAAATCCCGGGATGGGTAACCATCGTGTGGGTTCGAGTCCCACCTTCGGTACTGCTTTTCTCAATGTTCGAGAAAGAAACGGTTCGAGAAAGAAACGTAATGTCCAAACAACCCTATCTTAAACTCGAACAGACCGAAGGGGTTGTGACTCAGGTCGCCGGTCAAATTTACGCGGCGAATATCTCTGTTGGCAAAGTGAGTGAGGGGACGGAAGGGGAATGGATGGTTCGTTCGATTCGCGAAGCCATCCGCATCGCCCGGACGGTTGATGATTCAATCCAGGCCGATGCCGAAATCGGTTGATGGCGGTTAGTATCCCCAAATTAGCACAGCGATGCCAGCTCCGTAAAAGCCCGTGAACGCGAATAGTGTGAGGACTGGCACTCCAACGATTCTTCCGAGCGGTTTGTCTGGTAATTTCTTCTTGATCAACAAAAAGGGGATCGCCCCCAGGAAGCCTGAGAGAAACGCCCATTCAAAAACAAGTGACAGGCGTTTGCACATGAGGAAGTACAGTACACAGACGGCGAGAAAAAGAGTCAAAATCAATCGCTCACCCCATCTCTCTCTTGCGCTGAGAGAACCATTATTCCGTTTTCGTAGCATACCGATCACCGGTTCAAATGTGACATAGAGACAGACGACCCACGTGAAATAAAACTTTTGTTGGTATTGGCTCAATAGTGTTGTACCGATCGCTCCCAAAAGAAACGCAATCACTCGGTACGATGACATTTGAATCTGCAGCCTGCGATTCGTAAAAGGGAGTCCTGTCATGAATCCAATGAGACCGGCAACGCCGAGAATTCCCAGCGAAACGCAGTACCAATTCCACATCCACTCTTTGGAGGGGACATCAAACATGAATTCTGGTTCGACGGGAATGATCCAAGCGGCCAAATCCTGATATCTGGATTGAGGGACATCGGCAACCGACATCGTTTGTTGCGAGGACTTCAGTAATTCAGGCTCTCCCACATAAACACAAACGGCTCTCGAATGATTACGAAGGTAGACGCGACCTCGATGTAAAGCGGGAGGAGTCCATGAAAGTTCGCCAGAGAGAATATTGCTGCGAGCAAGAACATCGAGTTTGTCGGGATTCTGCTTGAGAAGTATCAGCTCTCCTCGCTCGTTAAAGACAATCAGCTTTCCATCTGCGGCGATCATCCCGCATTGGCCGATCTCTTCGGGATCGTCTTTGTCACCACCACGTCGTGCGCGTCCCGTACCCTGAGACCATTTTTCTTCTCCGGTCAAAAAGTCAATACAGCGAAACATCCCTCGTGAGGGACGTTGGGTTTTCGATTGAACGTCAAAAATGTCAAAGCCATAAATAGAATCATTGACAAGCACGCTGGAGACCACATCGTTCGACATGATGCGACTTGTCCAGACCTGTTGCTCTTTGCTGTCAAGGTTTTCTGGAATCTCATACAGACGTGACCCGGAGCGGAAGGGGCCGGATATCCACAGATAAGGTTCGCGGTAGATGGGCCAGCATGAATGCTCATCGTAGCCATGTGAAAGTTCGAGTCGCTTTAGCAAGCGGCCAGTCATTCTGTCGTGAATGACCAGAGAGTTTTGGAGATATCCAACGACTAATTTATGCCCGTTGCGTTCAATGGGATAAACAGGTGCGTAACTCGCGGGGTCATCGCCTTCCGACCAGATTTCTTTTCCCGTTTTCTCGTCCAGAGCGACGAGGCTCGCAGATTTTCCCCCTACGGGCATGATGACCATGCCGTCAGTCACGACGGGTGAGCAAGAGTAGCCGAATCCGTCTCCACCGGTTCCATCATACTCCTTCAACAAACTCCGTTTCCAGATCATTTTCCCCGTGTCTGCATCGAGGCATCCCAGTTGACCGCTCGGAGCCGCATAGAAGACTCGCCCGTTCTTCAAGGTGGGCGTTGATCTCGGTCCCGGATAGACTCCCATTCCCTCGTAGGGCCAGTCGTACTTGTAGCTCCAAATTGTTTTTCCTGTATCCGCATGGAGGCAGTACACGTATTGTCCAGTCAAACTCTGGCCTTGAGTGTAGACATACTCTTTTGCGGCGACGAATGCCGAATAGCCTTGGCCTAATTCGCGTGTCCAGAGAACGGGAGGCCCTTTTGTTGGCCAGCTATTGGCGATCTGGATTTCGGGGGAGTGTCCATCGAAGCCGGGACCACGCACGAAGTTCCAATTATGAGTTGTTTGTGACTGCGGTAGGAAGGGGTTGCCTTCTGCTTGAGTCGAGCAATTCGTCGTGAACAAGATACTGATAGCTACGGCGAATTGAAAAATCCTGGATCGTAGAGTGCTGAAGAGCGTGTGAGTCACGATCCTGGTCCCGGTGTCAGAGTGAATCGTTTTACTCACTATCCAGAGAGCTTGGACTGATATCTACCCCAATATTTATCGAGGGAGTCAGATATTGACAGATTTCGCGGGATCTCTTTCACTTCTCTCAGATGAGGCGAATTATTGGTGTCTATGTCGTGAGGGAGTGCCGTGAAAAAACGATTTTACTTGATGAGTTCCCTCTTTTTGATTTCGGTCGTCGCAGTTGCTGGCTGTCTGAGTGATGGTGCGAAATCAATCGACACTGCGTCTGAGCCGAGTCACTCTGGTGCGCCGCTTCGGCAAGAAGCGAGTGTGCCTCAAAATTACACCACTCTCAAAGTGTACTATTGCACGAACCGTAAAGACAAATCACGTAACCAGCCACTGAGTTCATTAGAGCCAGAGGACGTTTACGGCGGTTTTGAGAATCGTCTCAATTACGGAAACTGCGTGGTTAGCATTCCCGAATCGCATCGGTATGGAGAAATCGAGCGGCCCAGCATTTGGAAACTCGAATTTCGTGAGGATCCCAATAAGCATATCGTCTTGCAGTCGGTGAATCCTGCTTCCGAGGAACAAACCCTCGCTGAAATTTCTCAAGATGTCGGGCGCAGCAGAGAGAAACAGGCATTTGTTTTTGTTCATGGTTATAACGTCAAGTTTGCGGATGCCGCCAACAGGACTGCACAGATGGCCTACGATTTGAAGTTTGATGGGCCACCTATTTTCTTTAGCTGGCCTTCAGAAGGTAAGTTGAGTCGGTATGAGACTGACTTAGAAAACGCGAGCCTGAGCGGAGTCTACTTACAACAAATGCTGGAGGAGATCTCTCGCAACACGGGGGCTCGTGAAATTCATCTCATCGCCCATAGTATGGGAACTCGTGTACTCACCGATGCGTTGGACGGAATTTCGCAATTCTCTGTGGAAGGTTCTGGTCCGAGATTCAATCAAATTATGCTGGCTGCTCCCGATCTTGATGCCAAACGCTTTCGGGATGAAATCGCTCCTCGAATCGTTGGTCGTGCAGATCGACTAACAATTTATGCTTCCTCGAATGACAGGGCTCTGCGTGTTTCACAGTCATACCATAAAAAATTGCGGTTGGGGCAGGGAGGAGATCGTCTCACACTGTTTCCTCCTGAACTTTCTAACATTGATATTGTCGACGCCTCAAATCTTGATTTTGAATGGTTTGACTTGGGGCATTCGATGTATGGAAACCAATTGCTGACAGATATTCGAAAGACACTAGATGGAGTTCCGGCTCCACAAAGACAGTTAAAGCCATTAAATGCTTCTTCGGCGTGGATCGTACGATCTAGCGATGCTTTGCAGCCGGTCAATTATTCCGAGGAAAATGAATTTGAACCGGTAACGCCTCCTGAGCCTCGCAAAAGTTTCTGGCAGAGATTGATCTGGTGGTAGAAACAAGACTTCCCACGCGTCTAGTTGCGAAATAGACTGGACCACAGTGATGACAACATGACTACGAAGTTCGTTTTTATAAATTCACAGGTGGTCCAATGTTCGATCGAGGCCATAAGGACAGTACTGCCTCAAAACGATCATTCTGGTTGCGACGTATTCGCAGGGCGCTGTTGATTTACGTGTTGGTACCGTATCTGGCTGTGATTCTCATCTTTGCAGTGTTTCAGCGACGCCTTCTTTATCAACCATCTGTTGCGGGTAATTTAACGTTACTGAAAGTCGGCTTGAAACCGAATGATGGAATAGACATTCGACTTGATGCGGATGAAGGAGTCATATTAAGCGGCTGGTTATTGTATAGCCAGCTTCACACCAAAGCATCGAAATTGCAGTCACCTCTCGTTTTATACTTTCCCGGAAACTCCCTCAATCGCTCCGATCGACTTAGTGATTTGCGAGACTTTACCTCGCAAGGTTTCGATGTCCTGATTATGGACTATCGAGGCTACGGTGACAGTGGAGGAAGCCCCTCCGAGTCAAACTTGACTCGGGACGCAAAACTTATATGGTGTTATGCGATCCAGGAACTTGGTTACCGGGAAGAACAGGTCGTCGTATTTGGGGAATCTCTCGGCGGAGCGGTTGCTCTTTCACTGTGGAGTGGGGAGCCAAAGAATTTTCCTGAACCTGCTGTGTTGATCCTGAATTCCACTTTTGACTCTCTCCCCTCGACAGTTGCCGGCCACTATCCTTGGTTCCCTTTTCGATATTTGTTGTTGGAGCGTTGGCTATCGGAGAACAGGATCAAGTTCGTCGACGTTCCCATTGTCCAATTTCACGGTACCGACGATCAAATGATCCCTCTGGAACGTGGCCTGCGTTTATCAAAGTCTGCCGAGGATCTGAAGTGGATTGAGATTCGGGGAGGAATGCACAATGAGATTCCCACGTTGAAGCTCATTGAAGAACTGGAGATCGTCAAAGAATCTATGGCGATCACAGAGCAAACTATAGAATAACGCAATCGCCAATCACTTATTTCTTGAAGGCATCAACAAATTGTGGTGGCAGATGTTCTTTGGTTGCCCGTAATATTGAGTGGATGTGTTGTCGATCTTCAGCAGAGAGGTGATGCCAGGCTTCTGCTTTGTCCTGGTGGGTGAGAACCTCGTTCATGCGTCGTCCCAGTCGAGTCAGCATTTTCGGAGGAAGCTGCCGAAAAGAATCGGTGTAGATCAGATAACTGCACGGGTGTTTGAGTAAGCGAGTTTGTAAATCGAGCTGATAAAAAGATCGTCCCTGTTTGTCTTTCGAACCGCGTTGGCTAAATTCCTCAGCGAAACCACTTGTTCCCGAAATTGGAGTCGGGAGTGGTGCTTCACCCGAAAAAAGCAAATATTCAAGTAGGTCTTCGGATGCGGAAGCGATGCGTCTGGTTGTACTTTCCCACGGATGGCCTGGTTTTTCGCCCAGTTCTTTATTGAGGCTTTCCTGGTAGTGAAGAGCCTGTCTGGTTGTGAAATTGGCACGAGAGATGAGGTTGTGCCCTTTCACTTGGTGGGCGAGAACCGTTAAAGCGACCAAGTCACTATGTGGCGTTAGATAATGCTCGGGGTGAAAGAACTTTGTCAGATCTGTGACATTCTGCCCCGCTGAGTTCTCGACGGGACGAGGGACATCACGGCTACGAACGATCAGATTACCAAGGTGCTGAGCCTCGCCATGTTTTCCAGTGACATACCAACCGCCCCAGCGTTTCTCCCACTCAGTTGTCTGATCGACAATGTAACTGCCGGCAGAGAACATCGGTTGTCCACCCGCGTTGACAAAGAGAGAGCGGATTACGTGGCCGGGAATGTTGTCAGTACGTGACGAGGCATGACAGATGAGACAATTGTCGGTTTGACGAACAAATTTGAGTTGTTCAGTTTCTCGTTGGTAGATTGTATAAAACACGGTCCCCAGTTTTGGATCTGCGACAGAAAACTCCATGACATCACCCAGTTGGCAATAGCCGACGTAAAGGTCGTCATTGAAGTAAATAGCCCGCGGTGTGCGTGGGCGAATTCTTGCGATTTGGAGGCTCGTTTTGGAATAGACCAGCGATTGTGATTTCGGCGAGACAGAAAACGCTTCTAATAATGAGTCGAGGTATCCACGCTCGGGGTGATACTTCAGTCGGATTTTTCCCATATCGAGTTTCGACTGAAGCTCTGTGACAGAGTTGGCGGGAGTTGCCTTGGAGTAGTTGATTGGCTCTCGATCAAAGTCTTCTGCGGAGAGCGTGCTCGCCATTACAAGAAGGGCGATGGTGTGATTGGCAATGATGCGGACGGTGGGAATCATGTGGAGATCCCTTCGGGAAAGAGACCGGTTGGTATAAATCAATTTTAAGAGACCAGTAATAGGATGTCAAGGTCCAGAATGTGTGTGGTGGGATTTGAGTTCCCCTTCCTGACGAGATATTGTGTCTTGATACCTTAATGACATTCATCGGGAGTTACCTCGCTCATGTTTCATCGTATCGTATTTTTTGTCTTGGCCTGCAGTTTTTGCTCAGAGTTATCGGCTGCCGGTCGTCCGAATATCGTCATCGTGATGGCGGATGACATGGGGTATTCCGACCTCGGCTGCTATGGCGGTGAGATAGAAACACCTCATCTCGATAAATTAGCAAAGAATGGATTGAGATTCACACAGTTTTACAATACCTCGCGTTGTTGTCCGACCCGAGCCGCCTTGCTTACGGGAGTTTATCAGCATCAGGCTGGCATTGGTCACATGACGGGTAACAAAGGAATCCCGTCGTATCAGGGTTATCTGAACAATCAATGCGTGACGATTGCAGAAGCGCTCAAGCCAGCAGGTTATCGTACATTGGCCACTGGAAAGTGGCATGTTGGTTCTAAACCTGATCAATGGCCGTTAGATCGCGGCTTTGATCGATATTTTGGAACTCCCTCAGGCGGAGGTGTCTACTTCAAAAAATCAATGGAAGTACGACAAGGTGTTTTTTTTACACATGGTAATGACCGAGTCGAAACTCCCGAAGATCTCTACGTGACGGAAACATTTACCGACTATGCGATGAAATTCATTGATGAAGCCGTCGATGACAAAGAGCCGTTCTTTTTATATCTCGCCCACATTGCGCCGCATTGGCCCCTTCAGGCGAAACTCGAAGAGATCGCAAAGTATCAAGGGAAATACGATGTTGGGTGGGATGTGATCAGAGAGCAGCGTTACGCGAAGCAGTTGAAACTGGGCATTGTCCCCAAAAAGTGGAAACTCTCTCCCCGAGATTCGCAAGCGGTTTCTTGGAACTCACTCCCGGATACGAAGAAGCACGATTTGTCACATCGGATGAGTGTCTATGCAGCGCAAGTCGATGCCATTGATCGCAACATCGGACGGTTGGTTGAAACACTGAACTCACATGGAATTCTTGACAACACGTTGATCATGTTTCTCTCTGACAATGGATGTTCGGCTGAAGGAGGACCGGGAGGTTTCAGCCGTGGAATGGAAGGAGCTGAAATCGGATCGCCTCTGTCGTATGCTTCAGTTGGTCTCGAGTGGGCCAATGTATCAGACACTCCGTATCGTCAATATAAAATGAATACCCATGAGGGAGGAATTGCGTCTCCTTTGATCGTTCATTGGCCTGATGGAATAGAACGTCAGGGTGAGCTGGAGTGGCAGGTGGGGCATGTCATGGACTTGATGCCGACATGTCTGGACGTTGCGAATACGAAATACCCGCAACAAAGAGATGATCAATCAACAGTCCCCTTGGCTGGAATGAGTCTGGTTCCGGCAATCAAAGGTGCTGCTGCGAATTCCAGGAGGTTGTATTGGGAGCATGAGGGCAATCGGTCTGTCCGTGATGGTGATTGGAAACTGGTCTCCGATCACAAAGGAAAGTGGGAACTGTACAATTTGCGGGAAGACCGTACCGAGCTTAAAGAGTTGTCAGCAGCCCATCCTCAGCGCGCGAAAGAATTGGAACGTGAATGGGTCGAATGGGCTGAATCTGCTGGTGTTCGTGCATGGCCCATTAAGAAGGGGGCCAAGAACAGCAAAAAATAGAACAAGGCATTCTGTGATGTGGGCATCTGTAAGGGCGCCACCCATAGCATAATCGCTTCAACCAGAACGAATGCTATATCTGGTATAAAAATGGCGACTGAACCGCGACACGGTGGGCTGAGACGCACGGACTCACTCGTAATTAGACGATAAAAAAAGAGAACATAGAGCAGTCCTGTCGAACAGATTTCTCGATTTCTCTGAATATTGTCTCATGCGGAAACATTCACATTACATTTTGACATCATTATGCCTATCTGGCGTGCTTGTTGGATGCACATCGGGGTGGTCGGTTTCCAGTATGAGGGACCGATTCAGTTTCCGTTCAAAACCTCAAACGTCAAATGTTTCTCTTGATGAGCTTCACAGTCGTGCTACTCAGTTGGTGAAAATTCAAGAGTATGACATCGCTGAAGAATTGTATGCCGAAATTTTAAAGAAGGATCATGAAAACCAACTGGCAAAGCAGCGACTGACATCGCTCCAGCGCATGAAATATGGCCTGCCTCCTGCGAATGTTGGCGGTAGGCCTGTTAGGGAGGTGATTTCCGATCAGGGGCCATCTACAGCAATTGCCGCTAGAAATCTTCCAGTGATTAGTCCGGGAATCAAAGCCAATCGCCCACCGTTTGTTGAAGAGCGAATGGTGGATAATCGACATCAGTCATTCTCATTGGACCGATTGCAACAGACAGGCGAAGTCCCTGAGTGGGTCATCGCGGATTCGGGAACCCCTTCTGGAAATGGTGGAGCCTCCATAACAGTTCGGCAGAATATCTTCCCTCCGACGACAGATAAGTCTGTCGATGTTGTGTCAATGAGTGAAGATTTACCAGAGTGGGCCCAACAAGTCCAGGAAACAATGACTGATCGATTAGCCATTAATAAGCACGATATGCAGCAGGAACAAGGAGGCCGACAGACTGAGCAATTATTCGCGTTGAATGATCATCGCAGCCATAGTAATGCCTCTGTTAATCGATATGACGGCAAATCAATCACAGAATTGGTGGAAGTACTGATTGTGACTCGAGGGGAACAAATCGCGATCAATGAAATGATCAGTAGAATTCCTAATGCCAATCGGCAGGAATTGTGGCAACTCTCCAGTGCTTTGGAAGTATTGTCCCAGGATGAATATTCGAGGGTTGCGATTATGTCGAGATTGTCGAAATCGCTTGCATCCAGCGATGTGGATGTAAGGGGCCGTACGCTGCTTGTAATTGCTGGGTTGGGGGCAGTTGCCTCAGATTTAACACCTCTGGTTCGATTACGTCTCAATGATGAATCTGAATATGTCAGGCAGATGGCGACCCGTGCTATCGGGGCGATTGGTGCATAGCGCACAATCAGAATAATTGCAATGAATGAAATGGCCGGAAAAAGCCATCGCGGCGTTTCTATCATACCCACAGAACGATTGATTACGGTGCATTGGTTGAAAATCAGGTCGATATCGAAGATGAAGCAGTTTTTTTAGTACCATGGATAGGTCATAACCCTGTGTCCAATTTGAAATCACAAATCGGAATGCTCCTGTTAATGGGGGCTTCATGCTGCCTAACAGGGTGTTATGCCTGCATGGACGAAATTTAACAGACAGAGATGCAGTTTCTAAATCGAATGAAATCGCACACTGCATGGTGGCGTGTGAATGATTGCTACAAAGACATGGATCACGGGTGGCATTTTTCTCACGGTTTCAGAGATGGATACATGGCTGCCGCTGAAGGTGGGAGTGATATCTGCATTCCATCGACTCCGCCGAGGAAATATTGGGGGATCCACTATCAAAACTGCAAAGGGCGAGAGAAAGTCAATGCGTGGTTTGAAGGTTACGCTCATGGAATTCTGGTGGCATCGCAAGATGGAGTGGCAAATTATTCCATGATGCCAACAATGGGGCTGCAAAATTATGGAGCCCTGAAGTGGACCCCATTATTTGGACCACGGGCGGGTTCTGCTTAGAGAGAAAGAACCACGCGATTTGACCGGCCGCTGCGGTACACTTCCGCTGGCGTTTGGCGGTCGAGCGAACTGTGTCTTCGCTC